>Ga0256913_10000001_pt1 | contig 228301 bp, 193 predicted proteins | sample Axial_MatmetaG_FD_185970 | JGI IMG/M metagenome (GOLD analysis project Ga0256913, IMG submission 185970) | Deep-sea worm associated microbial mat communities from Axial Seamount, Juan de Fuca Ridge, Pacific Ocean - Axial_Mat | ecosystem: Environmental > Aquatic > Marine > Oceanic > Microbial... | reverse complement strand
AGGGGACAGGTTGATTATAAATTAACTTTTCAGCCACGAATGAACACAAATGTTCACTAATGAATTTTATTCGTGTTTCATTCGTGCTCATTAGTGGCTAAGCAAATCTTGGAAATCCTGGGGAAAATCCTGGGGACAGGTTGATTATTCATCCTGCTGATTTATCTGAAGATATTTGAAATTTTCAATTTCAGCATTAATTTAAACAACAGTAAAAAAATCAATCACAAAGGTAAATAAATGGGATGCCAGGAATTACAGGTAAATGATTATTTCAGAGTGACGGGTTCCGCATCCGGCACTGATGTTCCGTACTACGCCCTTGCAGACGCAAATAAAAACATCACCGAATATTTTGATACAAACGGAACCGTTCAGGCTCATTACGAATACTCCCCGTTCGGTAAAATCACTAAGAAACCTGGAACCATGCAGAATGACTTTGATTACCGCTTCAGCAGTGAAGCATTTGACACAGAAACAGGATTATCTTACTACAACTACAGATACTATTCGCCAGAGTTGGGAAGGTGGTTGAGTAGAGACCCTATCGAGGAACGGGGCGGGGTTAATCTTTACGCCATGACTTCAAATGATCTGGTAAATAAATATGACATCAATGGTTTATCTTCAGCCACATTAACAGCATCTCACCAAGGAACTGGTCATGCGAGTGTAGAAGCTAAACCTTCTTGGTGGGAAGCTTATATTTGGGAACAAGGTCCTGGTGCTAATTGGGATAAAATGAGACGATATGCATCAGTGTATTCTAAATTTACTTCGACTTCTACGTCTGCTTCTGTTTTCCAGTTTGGACACACAGAAATGCCTTATTCTTCTTATCACCTCCAAATGAGTTCTGGAGTTAATATTTATCTTTCAGTGACAAATGATTCTTGTAAATGTTGTAAAATCAATATTTCCTCAAACACAAACGCTGTCGATAGCGGAACCCCTACTGGTGGTTACCGGACTCTCGCTCAATATACTGGACCTGATTCAATATGTGTTAAAATAGGCGAAACAAAGAAAATCGGTCAGTTAATTGTAGGTTTTGGTTGGGATCACTATAATACAGATGGTTCAACGTTTGTTTCAGCATCCGCAAGTGCAAGTGTATCTGTCTCATGTGCTGAGTAAATGAGAAAGAATATGAAAAAAAAGCATATTAAAATAATTACTACTATTATAATAGTCTTGCTCGTCGCTATATTTTCTTTTGATCTTTGGAGAAGATCTTATCAGAAAAAACGTAGAATTATGACTCATTTGCATTTTGTTGCATTGGATATTAACAAATACAAAACGGAGAACAATGGAATATTTCCAATGAATCTTGATTTTATTGACTATAAAATTGTTCCTATAAGTATTATAAAGCAAATAAAGTACACTTACCCTCAAAGGAAGTTGTATAGTGTTGAGATTCCACCATATGATTATTCTGGCAGTGACCTATGGTTTTATTATCCGTATGGAAATGAAGCTTGGGTCTGTATGGACGGTGGAGTCCTGGTGAATAAAATTCCATTATCAAATATCAAACACAAAAACTCCAAGAAGTCGAGCCAGCTAACAGGGAAACCGATCCGTTAATTCTGTACAAATGCTCTCAGTGTTAAATTGAAAAATAATATGAAAAAAGCAATCATTATTTGCAGTATCATCATTTTGATAGTTATCTTTATCTTTGTTTCTTTTATGAAAAGTATAAAATAGAGATTCTGAGAATATTAATTTTTTTCTTAAATTGCAGCTAATTGTTATTTGTGCAATATAACTTTTTTCTTTTTAATCTTTAAATTTTCTTTTTCTAGAAGAATTGTGTTATTTTTTGGAGCCTGGACTTTATCGATTATATCTTTGAAATAATCAAAATTATCCGTGCCGATAACAGCAGGGTGTATTTTTATGTTTTCAGAAATAAATAAATATGGTTTTTTTGATTTTTTAAAGATATCATGATCATTAATTATGGAAATTGTTCCAGCATTTTCAGGTAATTTTAAAGATGCAGACTGTGGAGCTATAGGTATTTTTTTTGCGAATTCCTCAGGGAGATTCAAAAGAAATGATTTATTAATCAGTTTAGATGCTGGAATAAAAACAGGATTAGCTCTGTTGTCTGCAAATTCTCCGAAGAGAGGAGAGCTTGCTTCCGGTAATTTGAGGTAAAGATATTTTTTTTCTGGAACAGCAAAATTATTGATGGAAACCTTAAGTCTATCATACCCCGGATAAGATTTAAAGTCTGTTTCTATATTTTCTTCAAGTTTAGCCGACTGAGATATAGATGCAGTCATTTCCATCTGAAGGTGTTTGAGGTCTTCCGAAGTAATTTCAGCATATTGTTTTTTCTTTGATGCATAATTTGCCCCTGAAAAAGTCCTTTTGCGAATTATTTGTGCTTTCCCGGATGCATCCAGGTTGATTTGATATGCGACAGTTATTCCTGATCGATATTTATCATCCAAGTGCAACTTAGTAAATTTACCAGTATTTAATGGTAAAATAAATTTACCTTCAGATGGAGTTGTTCCTAATTCAGCATATTGGTCCGAATCATTCAAGTAAATGGTTTTATTGTTTACTGTAGTTTTCAGAATAACTTTACTGAAGAAATCGAATTGAGGATTTTTTTCAAATCTGCTGAGGTCTGCAAGTGCCGGAATGTCAGAAACCAGTATAAATTCTGAATTTATATTTACAGCTTTCAGCATAGCATAAAGTAAGATAGCAACATCCGGATTGTTTCCATATCCATCAACGAGTGTTTTATCAGCTTGGCTCAATTTGCTGATAGGATAATCCGCGAGTCCTGGACCAACCATTTGGATAGATTCCGCAACATAATTTTTTATTGCTTTAACTTTCTCCAATTCAGATTTTTTTCCTTTGGTTATTTTCAATGCACGCAGGGCAGTTACTCTTTGAGTTGAAGCTAATTTTTTGAAAGACTTATTTAAAGTAGCTGAATATTTTTCCCAATCTCCTGTAGATAGTGAAATTGAGCGAGCAAAGCTCCATAATGGCGGCATATCTTTTTCCATTTTTAATGCAGGAAGATTTATGTCCGTAACTGAATAAATATTTTTCCTTTGGTTTTTAAAGGACAAAGGAGGCAATGAGTTTTTTCCATTCAAAATTGATATACGCAATGGGAATTTTCCAGGAATATCCAGAGAAAAAGATTTTTTTACAATAGGGTCAAATCCGGTTATATACTCTCTAATAGAAAAGAAGGGACGCATTTTATAAGTTTTTTCAATCTGGTATTCTATTATTACTCCTACATCAACGCCGGGAAGGCTAAGGACCATAATTTTTCCAGGTGCATATCTTGGAGCGTTTCCGACCCAGTCCTGATCCATAATGTTTATTTCATTTTTTGAAATATTTTTAACAGTACCGTCAGGAGCTGTCACTTTTGCGTATTTTACATTTACAGTTTCCCAAAGCGGGTTATATGAAATTTTTATTTCAGAATTAGATTTTTTGCCAGCGTATGAGAGAATTTTTTTCTTAACAGTTCTTGTTGTTGACCAGCTGGTATTGTCCTTAACTTTACATTTGAATACTTCACTCAAAACAAGGACATTAGCTCCGGTTGAAGAAGCATTCCCTGCTACGCTGTTTGAAAAACCTGCTTCAAAAAATATTGGAACTTTTTTACTGTTAAATTCAATTTTTTTCAATGCATTTTTCAATTTCAGATATTTAGCTGGGGAGTATTCAACATTTAGGAGCTGGAAGTCATTAAATCCTGTCATTGTCTTATTTTCGAGTTTAAATTTTCTTCTCCATAAAAAAAGATTTTTCTGCATGATAGGTTTAGATTTTGGAATAGAAATTACCGGGCCAAGAGCATTTTTAAAATCCAGAGTAAATTTTTCAGAAATTCCGCATGCAATATCAGTAACTAGCGGGTATCTTCTTTTTTCCAGACCAGTTTTGCCTAGTACAAAATTTACCACACCTAATTTATTTCCGAAAATAAGTGGTGGTACGATAACTTTACCACTTCCTGAAATAAGAATATTATCAGCTATATATCTCAGATGGACTTTTAAAGGAGTTGTTGTATTTCTGATATTTTTAGGAGTAATATTCAAATCTACTAATTTTGCACCGCTCAAAACTTTTTTGATGACTTTTTCAAAAAACTTTTTTCTTTCTGCCGGCTTATGCCTTGCGAAATATCCTCTATATATGCTGTCATTGATTCCTTCAAAATAGAGATCCGTATCTCCAATAAGAATGCCATCTTGGCTTAGAGTCGCATCTGTCTTTATTTTTAAAAGATTTTTTGATGCAGGAATAATTGATGAAACTCTAAGGGTATCTCCTTCCGGCTTTGCAACTAAATAGCTCTGATTACATAAATATGCAGGAAACAGATCTCTGGTATTTTCATCCGTAGGATCCATTAGTATATAATCGCCTTTTAGGGTTTCCACGCCAACAATTGCATGGTTAAAGTAAGGATTTGGAATATCTGGGTCTTTTTTAGGACCGTTATTTATTAAAACCGGATAGGCCTTAAATCCGGCGATTCTAAGCATTGCCACCAGCAGAGATGCTTTATCTCTACATACACCGTATTTATTTTCAAATGTTATATTCACATCATGGGGTTCATAACCTGGAGATTCTTTTTCTGTTGTTATTCCCATATATCTGATTTTTTGTGAAACAAATTTAAAAACGGCTTTTATCCGATCTCTTTGACCCTTTATGCCTTTTGTTATTTTTTTTACAGTATCACGCATTTCCGGAGTGATTTTTTTCAAATGTGGTCTGCATAAGTCCCAGTACCAGGAAGAGACAAGTTGCCATTTGGGAATTGTACTGACGAGGAGGCGCTGGACAACGGAATACAGAGGAGGCATATTTGGTTCTGTAAACATTCTGGGGACATCTTTAATAATCCATTTATATCTGACTGCGTGAGGTTCTTTAGTTACAAAAGAGTGAACTGTATCTTTTATACGGTTTCTGATTCCCATTGATTGTAAGGGTCTTGATGCAGGTCCGAGTATTTCAATGGACATTTTTTTGATGGGAGAAGTGTATTCAAGCATATAGTAATCACTCCATGTATTGCGTACTCTGGGCTTTACTGTTTTCCTGCAAGATACATATCTGAGAACATCTCCAATGTTCAATGACGGGATGTTAACTTTTAAAATTTTATTATTCGGATTATATATGTTTGTTCTTATTTGGGAGTTTTCCACCATTATTTTTGCATTCTCGCTAATTTTTATGGGAATAACTTTTCCATTTGGTTTAATCACTTCAAGGACAATTACTTTAACAGTTGAGTAGGGAAGGCTGAAATAGAAGGAGATGGTCTTATTATCTCGGCGTCCTTTTTCGGTTAAAACTTTGATAAAAGTATCATCCCATGTAACAGAAGTGCCGTCTGTATTATATTTAGTATAAATGTAGTCATCAACCAGGACATCATCCGCATTAGGATATTTTACTTTAGTCACTTTATTTGCACTTTTGATCACTTCAGTGCGGTTGAGGATGCCTGTAGAGAAGTCTTTTTTTGATTTAACAAGAGATTTTTCCGGATTTGTTTTAGGAGCTTTTCCAAATGAACTTTTGTGTGGTGTAGAGGTATTCAAACAGGAAGTAAAGACAAAAGCAGTTAGCGAAAGATAAAAAACAAACAGTTTAGAAAAATTATTTTTATAATACTGCATAAGAGATGATTCTCCTTAACATTACAATTTATGATTACAATTTATGATAAAACCCAATATTTGAAAAGATATATCGGAATTTTTTTATTGCAACTGAATTTAATAAATAAAGGGGATGGAAAAATAAAAAGAGAAGAAGTTGCAGAAGTAAAAAATAAATAAATATTCATGAAAAACAGAATTAATGCTTGACTTTTAATTAGGCTTCCCTAATTTATATAAAATAGTGAAAGATATTGCAGTTTGTCACTCTGGTCAGATTGTGAAAAATAGGAGTTGAAACAGAAAATGAAAATAAAAGAGATGGAGATAGGAGCGCGAGCGCGTTTAACAGGTTACACAGCAAGCGGAAGAGGGTACCGTCAGAAGCTTTTGGCAATGGGATTAATTCGCGGAGCTGAATTTACACTTGTAAGAAAAGCTCCATTAGGAGATCCTGTTGAAATTAAGCTTGGCTCATTTAATTTGACATTAAGGGGAGCTGAATCCGATGCGGTTGAAGTTGAATTGATTTGAGATTAAAAATTGGAGTTTTATGTAGATGAGTGATTTTACGATAGCACTGGCGGGGAATCCTAACAGCGGAAAAACAACATTATTTAATGCGTTAACCGGGTCAAAGCAGCGGATAGGCAATTGGCCTGGAGTTACTGTTGAGCGTATAGAAGGAGCGATGACATTAAGCGGCAAAGAAGTAGAAGTAATTGATTTGCCTGGGATTTATTCATTTTCTGCGTATTCTCTTGATGAAAAGGTTTCGAGAGAATATATTCTTATGGAAAAGCCGGATTTGGTAGTTAATATAATTGATGCCACAAATTTAGAGCGAAATTTATATTTGACTACGCAGCTGCTTGAAATGAAAACACCAATGATAGTTGTTCTTAATATGATGGATTTGGTTCAGCAGCGAAAGATTAAAATTGAGGTTCAGCATCTTGCGGAGCATTTGAATTGTCCAGTAATTCCGATGAGTGCGAATCGATCAAAAGGTTTAGATGAATTAAAAAGTCACATAGAGGATGCTTTAGAAAAAAAACATACACCGCAAGTACAGGTTGAGTATGATTTAGTTTTGGAAGAAGCAATAAAAGAACTTCATTCTAATGTTGAGCAAGATGCTGAACGAAAAGGTGTAGATGCAAGGTGGCTTGCAATTAAACTTTTGGAGAATGATGAAATTGCGACGAATATATGCTCTGATAAAATATCTGGTAAGGTAAAAGATTTATCGGAGAAGATTGAGAAGCACACAGGAGATCCTGCGGATATAGTTGTTGCAGATGGTCGTTATGGTTTTATACATGGACTTGCAAAAGATGTAATAAACCGTGATGCTCAAATTACGCATACAGTTACAGATTCTATTGACCGTATCGCTCTTCATAAAATAGTTGGAATTCCGTTATTCTTATTTTCAATGTACCTGATGTTTATGTTTACGATGAATTTCAGTGCGCCGTTTACCGCTTTTCTGGATAAATTCTGCGGAGTTATTTTTGTTGACAGTGTAAAGCATTTGCTAACCGGCGCAATTCCTGATTGGCTTGTTACTCTTTTAGCTGATGGAGTAGGTGGTGGTATTCAGACTGTGGCAACATTTATTCCGCCGATTTTTATGATATTTTTAAGTCTTTCATTTTTAGAAGATTCGGGATATATGGCGAGGGCGGCATTTGTAATGGATCGTCTTTTAAGAACAATCGGTTTACCTGGAAAAGCATTTATCCCTATGCTTGTTGGCTTAGGGTGTAATGTTCCCGGAATAATGGCGACCAGGACTTTAGAAAACCCTAGAGACAGAATCTTATCCGTTATGATTAATCCATTGATTTCATGTGGTGCTCGTCTGCCGATTTATGCATTGTTTGCATCTGTTTTTTTCCCTCAGCATGCAGGTACGCTTCTGTTTTGTATATATTTTACAGGTATAGCCCTTGCTGTAATATCAGGATTGGTTTTTGGGAAAACAATATTGAAAGGCGAGGCTGCCACTTTTGTTATGGAGTTGCCTCCATATCATTTACCTACACTATCTGGAGTGATGTATCACACATGGTCCCGTTTAAAAAGTTTTCTTGTTAGGGCGGGAGAAGTTATAATAATTGTTGTTGTTCTTTTAAGTTTTTTAAATTCGCTGGGTAGTGACGGGACATTTGGGAATAAAGGTACAGAAAAATCAGTACTTACTAAGATAGGGAAATCCATTACACCTGTATTTGGTCCGATGGGTATAACATCTGAGAACTGGCCTGCCACGGTTGGATTATTTTCTGGGATTTTTGCAAAAGAGGCTGTGGTAGGGTCGTTAAATGCACTTTATCTGATGGAGGAAAACAAATATAAGAAAGCGCAGTTTGATTTTTTTAAAGAGTTAGGAAAAGCATTTGAAGAAATTCCAAAAGGGTTTAGAGAGCTGACTGGAAGTTTTTTTGATCCATTAGGAACAGAAGAAGCTTTAAAGGAAAATCTAAAAAGTCCTGATCTTCTTGATGTTAAAGCTGGAATAAAAAATGAGATGCGCAATAAATTTGGTTCAAAAAGTGCGGCAATTGCATATTTGCTTTTTATTCTCATTTATATGCCATGCGTAGCTGCGACTGCAGCCATTTTCAAAGAAACAGGTTGGAAATGGGGTGTTTTTTCGGTTTCGTATTTGACTGGTCTGGCGTGGATTGTCAGCACACTTTTTTATCAAACAGCCCAATTGCCTTATAATACGGAAGAATCTATTAAATGGATATTGATTTGTTTAACTGTTGTTGGTATATTTGGAGTTGCATTAAAAATAACGGCGAAGATAGGCAATAACGATGAAAGCACAGGCGGAATATAATTATGTTTGGATTTGGTAAGAAGAAACAAAAATGTTGTACATTTAAAAAAGAATGTCCCAAACGGGCATGTGCTGATATTGGTTTGGAAAGGAAGGGTACTGTTCTTTCAGATGCACCAGAGGGAACCCGTTTACAGGTTATAGCGAATGCTGATTTAAAAACTATGGAAATGGGGTTATATCCAGGGGCATTAGTTACATTGGTGCATAATAGCAATAATGAGCATAATTTAATAGTAGCGATACATGATCAGAGATTTGTTATTCCGCGTGAAACAGCAGAACAAGTAATTGTAAGAATCAGGAAATGAGAGAAAGTTTTAATTATCTGGAAAAATTCTTATCATATCTTAGAAATGAGAGGCAGGCTTCAGAGCATACAATTAACAGTTACAGGATTGATATAGAGCAGTTTGTTCATTTAGGTTTTGAATGTAATGTTGATAATTTTGACTGGAGTAGAGCTGATATTTACAAAGCCCGTACTTATATAGTAACATTAGGAGAAGAAAAACTTGCAAGAAGTTCGATTTTGCGTAAGATTTCATCTTTAAGGTCATTTTATCGTTTTTTAGTGCGGGAAGGCGGAGTTGTCAATAATCCATTTGTTGGTATTACTTCGCCCAAGAAATCAAGAATGCTTCCCAAGTACATGTCAGTGAATGAAGTTTCCAGACTTTTGGATGCTCCTGAAATATACTGGAAAGATGCACTGACAAAAGGGATTGCAAAAGATGAAGAAAGTGCTTCATTTGCTGATGCTAGGGATAGTGCTATTCTTGAAGTTATCTACAGTGGAGGATTGCGGATAAGTGAAGTGTTAGGTTTGAATTTTGAAGATATTGATTTAAGTTCAGGCATTTTTAAGGTTCGCGGAAAAGGGAAAAAGGAGAGGATTGAAGCACTGGGTAATCCTGCGATACAATCGTTGAAAAGGTATTATAAGATAAGATCATTAAGGAGTAGCATATTTCATCCACGCTCTCCAATTTTCATAAATCGTTTCGGCAACAGGCTTTCTGCAAGGTCTTTTCAAAGATTTTTCAAGAAGTATTTGATGACGGCAGATCTTTCCCCAGATATGACACCGCATAAGCTTCGGCATTCTTTTGCAACGCATCTGCTTGATGCTGGGGCTGATCTTAGAAGTGTGCAGGAGCTTTTGGGGCATGCGAGTTTGAGTACAACTCAAATATATACGCATATAAGTACAGAAAGAATGAAGCAGGTATACAACGCAGCTCACCCGAAAGCATAAAAAAAATTTTTTTTGAAAAATAGTTTAAAGATGTTATTATAAATACAATTCATACAAAAAAGTCGAAGACTGGGTAAAAGAAATAAAAAAAGAAGAGAGGTTAGGAAAATGGAGAATAGCAAATCAACAATAACTACGGATGCAAGTGATATTGAAAAGAATAAAACAATGGCATTTTTGTCTTACATAATTTTTTTCTTACCGTTAATTGGCTCTATTCATATTCTAGATAAATAGGATTTATGATTAAATTATATACCGTAAGTATCTCTATTTAGTTCAGATATTACGGTATATTTTTATAATGAAAAATATTTTTGAATTATATCGTTTTTTTTCAAATAAAAAAGTTAGCTCTTTACGGTTAATTTTATATGTATGCTTCGGCTTATTTTTGAGTCAAAGTTTTCATTTTATCTTATTTATTATTGATATAATTCTTGTTCTTTCAGGTATACTTTTTGCTTCTATTTTAAATGATTACTTTGATTATCAGAGATATGGAGAGAAGAATAGTATAGGAAGAAGGCTTTCCGCAGGAAAAATAGGGAATGCTCAATTACTGATATTTATAATAGTGCCTGGAGTTTTTCCGCTTATTCTTTTTTGGGTTCTTTACCAGCTTCAAATTTCATTTATTGCTTTAATTATGCTAATTGCAAGTTTTGCAATGAGCCTTTTATATTGTTTGCCTCCTTTCAGGTTTAAAGAAAAAGCAATAAGTGGTTTATTATTTCCGCCTGTTGGTATATATCTTTTATTCCTTCAGGGGGTGTTTATTAAAGGTATTCCCAATTCAACTGCTTTATTTATTGCAATAAATGTTTTTATATTTGTATGGTATGTTGAATTTCTTCATTTAGCGGATGATGCAGTGACTGAAAATGAATTAACAAAAATAAAATATGATAAATCGCTAAATGCAGCGAATTTTGTTTGCTGTTTGGGGATATGTTTTGCCATTTATGCATTATTTTCTACAATCATATCAGTTGTTTTTGCAGTTTTCTGGATAATGCGTCAGCGGGCGATATACAAGATAGAATCTGCAACTCTGAGTAAAGCAAGAAGAAGTATATTTTCTACAATCTACAGTATTGAGGAGTTTCCTATTATTGTAATTGCTCTTATTTTATATAACCTGTTTTATTAGGTTTATATTCATTAAGTAAAAGATTTTTCATACTGGATTTTTTCAATAATCATGCTAGTTTAATGTATAATGTATAATATTTGTGTTTGTTATGTTTGGTTTTTAAAGACATAATATCCCAGGGAGAGAATTAATAAAATAGGGAAAGAGAAGATGAAGAAAAGTTTAAAGAGAGCGATGTATGCGTTTATATGCGCAGCTGGAATTTTTGCATTTACATCGTGTGAAAAAAAATCAGAAAATATTATGAAAAAAGAGGCTAAGCCTACTACACCTGAAAAAAAAGCTGCCCCTGCAAAGAAAAAAATTGCAGTGATACCAAAAGGGACAACGCATCCATTTTGGAAAAGCGTTGAGGCTGGAGCATTACAGGCTGGGAAAGATAATAATTTTGAGATAATTTGGAAAGGTGCACTGGTAGAATCAGATCGGGGTAAACAGATTCAGATTATCAAACAGTTTATCACTCAAAAGGTTGATGGGATTGTTTTAGCTCCTCTTGATTCAAAAGCACCTGGTATAATTAGGGTTGTTCAAGAAGCTGGAAAAGCTGGGATTCCTGTGGTTATTATGGATTCATCTCTCGAAGTTAAGCCGGGTAATGATTATGTTACCTTTGCAGCTACAAGCAATAAGGAAGCGGGAAGATTGGCTGGAAAAAAACTTGCGGAAATAATGGGAGCCAAAGGGAAAGTTGTAATTCTTCGATATATGGAAGGGTCGGCAAGTACTGAAAATAGAGAGGCAGGATGTGTTGAGGAGCTAAAAAAGCATAATAATATTGAGGTTATTGCACAGCCATTTGCTGCAGGAAATGGAACCATAGCAGATGCAAAACAGCGTGCAGTTAGTATGGCGTCTGTTTTAGAAAAGGCGGATGGAGTATTTTGTTCGAATGATCCGACCACGGTAGGGATGTTAAAAGCTTTGGAAACAAAAGGATTGATTGGAAAGCTGAAATTTGTCGGTTTTGATGCATCAAGGCCGTCAGTTCAAGCGCTGAAAGAGGGGAAAATACAAGCTTTAATTGCACAGGATCCATATAATATGGGGTATACTGCAGTTAATGCTCTAGGCAAGTTTTTTAAAGGCGAGAAAGTAGACATCCGTATTGATACAGGTGCTGGAATTCTCACCCCCGATAATTTAGAAACGGATGAAAGTAAAAAATTGCTTAAGCAAGCACAGTAAAAACTTATATGAGCATGTATTCAGATAAAGGCAGTACTGCCCCCCGTCTGATGATGAAAGGGATATCAAAAAGATTCGGACCGGCAGTTGCTCTTGGTAATGTTGATTTTCAGGTGAACGCTGGAGAAGTACATGCTTTGATTGGTGAAAATGGAGCTGGGAAAAGTACTCTGATGAAAATATTATCAGGTGCATATAGTCCGGATTCCGGGAAGATGTATATTGACGGAGAGCGTTATTCACCATCTTCGCCTATTGATGGGAGAAATTGCGGAGTTGCGATGATATATCAAGAGCTGTCATTAGCACAGGATATGACAGTAATGGATAATATAGTGCTTGGCAGTGAACCGTGTTTTGGTCCTTTTGTAAGTTGGAAGGCAATTAAGAAGAGAGCGCAAGAGGCTCTTTCATTTGTCGGATTGGAAAATCTTCCGCTTAAAACGGTTATTTCGACTTTATCAAATGCCAAGCAACAGTTGATTGAGGTTGCCAGAAATGTGGCAATTGGGTCAAAAATTATTGTATTTGATGAGCCTACAAGCTCCTTATCTCAAAAAGATTCTCAGATTCTATTCAAACTTATTCGTCAACTGAAATCTAAAAATTATGCGATTGTTTATATTTCACACTTTCTTGAGGAAATACGCGAAATTTCTGATTCTTTTACAGTTTTGAGAGATGGAGTCAGTGTTGGTTCGGGGATGAGTGAATCAACGGAGACAAGGCAAATAATTCAAATGATGGTGGGGCGTAATGTAGAAGAACTTTATCCGCGATCCGAGAGAACGGCAGGGGAAGAGGTTTTAAATATTAGTAAACTATCGGGAGAGTCACTGCCTCAAGATCTTTCACTATCACTTCATCGTGGTGAAATTATTGGAATTGCGGGAGTTGTCGGGGCTGGCAGGACAGAATTTCTCCGATGCTTATTTGGACTGGATCCGATTAGAACAGGAGAGGTAACAATATCTGGAATTAAAGGATCTCTGAGCAGTCAGCGGATGTGGAAATCTGGAGCGGGAATTGTTAGTGAGGACCGGAAATTAGAAGGGCTTGCTCTGGAGTTATCTATTGCAGAAAATCTTACGCTGCCAAAACAGCCATTTATAGTTACATCAGCCTGGCAGAGAGAGGCTGCTCTTCCATGGATTGAGAAAATTCCTATAAAATGTGCATCACCATTTCAAGAGATCGATAATTTATCGGGAGGGAATCAGCAGAAAGTTGCCATTGCCCGCCTTTTGCATTCAGGGGTTGATATTCTATTATTGGATGAACCGACTAGGGGAATAGACATTGGGAGTAAGGCTCAAATTTATCAGCTTATTGATGAATTAGCTTGTGGAAATCCAGATAAAGGGATTCGACCTAAAGCTATTTTGTTAATATCCAGTTATTTACCTGAATTACTTGGATGTTGTGATAAAATTGGAGTTATGTGCAAAGGGAGGCTTGGTCCTTTAAAAAATATTAAAGAAGTAGATGAACATTCCATTATGCTGGAAGCTACAGGAACGGAGAGTTATTAATGATTAGAGGAATATTTAAAGCTACAGGAAAAATTGGACCTTTTATTGCTCTTATTTTTGTTTTTTTATTATTTGCAGTGCTGGGTGGAAAAGATTTTTGCCAATGGGGAACTGTAAACGATATTTTAATGCTTTCTGTAATTGTCGGAGTTGCTGCAGTTGGTGCGACTCTTATAATTATTTCAGGAGGTATTGACCTTTCTGTCGGGTGTACAATTGCTGTTGTAACAGTTATAATAGCGCAAATGCTTAATATGAAATCTTCTTCCGGGATATATCTTATCTCATCATACCCTGTTCTCTGGCCGGCGGTAACGATTTTGGCCGGGGTGCTTTGTGGAGGTTTGATTGGGGTAATTATAGGCGCATCAGTTGTTGGGCATATAGGAAGAGTTGTGGCATTGATTTTTGGTGGGATGACAATTTACTGGAGTTTTTCAGCTGGAGTAAATATTATCCTGTCAATTATATTCGGTATAGTTGTAAGCGTGGGGTTATGGGCTGCAAATGGAATTACTTTAAAGAAAACTCCTCTTCCTCCATTTATTGTGACGCTTGGTTTATGGGCATCGCTTAGAGGGGCAGGGAAATGGATTTCAGGAGAGTCTGCTGTTTACCCTGATATCATTTCAGTAAATAAACATCAAGTGTGGATATATAGTTTGATGACAGATATAAAAATTGGAAATATAACATTGCCTATGCCTGGAGTTTGGATTTTGTTTTTTGTCGCGTTAATTGTTGGGGTAATGTTGAAATATACTCGATTTGGTCGTCATTTATATGCGATAGGTTCAAATGTAAATACAGCTAGATTGTGCGGTATTAATGTTTCAAAAACAACAATTATTGCTTATGGTATAGCTATTGGATGTGCCGGAATTGCTGGAGTATTGCGTTTTGCCTGGTTAGGTATGGGGGATCCGACAACCGATATAGGAACTGAATTACTGGTTATAGCAGCAGTTGTCATAGGAGGTGCAAGTTTAAGCGGTGGAGTTGGAGGAGTGGGTGGAACGATCATTGGTACATTGATTATAATGATAGTATACAAAGGCTGTACTGTGCTTGGTTTAAAGAATTATGTACAGGAAATTGTAACTGGAGCAATAATAGTTGCAGCGGTTACGCTGGATCAGCTTAGAAAAAAGAAAATGGAATAGATGGAAAGTTATAGTAGAGATTATAATTGCTTAAAAGTTGAATGAGTAAGAGCATCGATTTTTTCTTTTACCTTATCCTGATTTAAATTTTCAGAAAAGATGGTTAGAGATTTTTTCCAAAATTCGATAGCCTTGGCATTTAGTTTTAAAGCAGCAAATATATCACCTGCATGGTCAAGGATGACCGCATCAGGTAGGTTATATTTTGAAAATTTGATTGCTTTGATAATTACTGATTTTGCCGCATTGAAATTTTTTAATTTAAAATAGACCCAGGCAAGGGTATCTAGATATGCTGAATTTTTTGGTTCAATTTTAACTGCCAGCTTTGCAAGTGTGAGTGCTTTGTTCAGGTTTATATTTTTATCAGCCCATAAATAAGCCAGAAAATTAGAAATAACAGGATCATTTGGGTGTTTATTAAAAAGATTAATTAAAATCGTTTCTGTTTTTTCAATTTTGCCCGCTTTTTCAGAAATATCAGCAAACTGCAAATAAAAATGTTTATCAAGGAAATTTATATTTTTCTGTACCAAAGCCTCTTGTTCTGCTTGAGCAATATAGCTTAATGCTTTTTCGTAATTATTTAGTTTTGCATTAGCCACAGCAGCATAAAAAGCTCCCTGAGGTAAATTACTTATTTTTTTAAAAATACCAGCAGCATGTTTCCAATCCTGCAGGAAGAAATATGAAAATGCTACTTTAAATCTAGCTCTGACCGCGGTGTCAGGATGCAGGAGAATATACCAGTTAAAGGATCGTATAGCCTCTTCATAATTTTCAGCATAAAAAGCTGCATTCCCAAGCTGGAAATAAAAATCTGCCTCATCTTTTCCAGTTAAATATTTCCACATTAACGGTGCTTGATTGTAATTATTAGAATTGATAATTTGTTTCCAGGCTAATTCTGCCAGTCCGAACTGTTCAGAATCGTAATAATATTTTGCAAGTAATATAAAAGCTGAAGAATTATAAGGTGCATTTAAAAGAGAAGTCAGGAGTAATTTTTCGCCTTTATCGATTAATTTATATCTCAAGCAGACTTTGAGGAGTGGGCGTAAAACCAGAGCATTGATTACTTCAGATTTGCTCCACATTTTTTCGAATGCATTGATATGAAAGTCTAATTTAGTTCTGTATCTTCGTTTTGCCCATCCTGCAAAAAAGCCATCTGGTCCCTGATCTGCGTATTGGGCGAAAAAGTCAATAGCTGCGATTCTGACAATAAGTAGATTGAGTATATGTTCGTGGTTTTGGAGTTCATCCCAAAAGAGTTCTCCTGCATCAACATCATCAATTTTTAAGTATATATCAGAAATTTTTGCAATTAATTCTCCTATTTGCTCAAGAGAAACGGTATCTAATTCGGATAAATTAAGTGTGTGATAAGTTGCAAGTAAAAACTTTAAAGCGTCGTGAAATTTCTTTTTTTTGACAAGATAGTCAGCGACGATAAGATTAAGGGAGACTGCATCAGGAGTCATCTCTGCAATAGGTTTAAGAGTTGTCAAAATATTGTCGCTCTGCATGTCTTTTTTCCAACATGCAACAAGGAGATTTAATGGAGGTATCGCATAGGGATTTTTTCTGACAGATTCGACTAATTTATCTTTTGCAAATGCTGTACATTTATGATTTTTCCGTATATCTGAGCAAGCTATGATATAATCAACAAATGAATCTGAAATGTTTTTGCCTGTAATGGATAATTTTATATTTTTATTGATATTGTAATCGTCAAAAAATTGAATTTGGCAAAAAGGATTAGCGGATAAATCGGAAAATATTCCGGTCAGCAATATGTAAAAAAGGCAGAATTTAGGCAAAGTACACCAAAGGAGTTTCCTCCATTTCAAACGAAAGATTGATGTAACTTTCAACATTGTATTCTTGTAAAAGAGAGACAGAATAAAAAACAATTTTAACTTAATATTCACCAGAGAGGTAAAAGTAAGTCAAAGTAGAAGATTAATTCTGTCTATTTTTTGTTTTTATGACGATTCGCACGCAACTGTTTTCTGCGTTTGTGCTTTGCAATCTTTTTTCTTCTTTTTTTCTTAAGATTTCCCATTAATATTCCTTTTTAACATTTATTTACAATTTTAAATTCATCCTGTCAATTCATGACAGAGGGAATAGAAGTTACTCCAATAGGTATAATTTACAAATCAAATAATGAAAAAAAAACAAAAAAAACCATATTTTCTTTTAAAATAATTAATTATATAAATTCAACTGTTATATTTTTTTAATTTTAATTTTATTTCGATATGATGCGGCAGGAGGGTACATTGCAGTGATATTATTACCAATTTTTACTGTTTCGTTCAGAGAACCTAAAACAAAGGCTTTGGCAGAAATTACACTATCTTTCCAATGCATATCTAATGAGCGACAAGCAGCAATTGCAGAACTGAAAGTACAACCGGTTCCATGCGAAAAAGAGCTTGTGCCGAATGGAGGTGTTTTAATGCGGTCAGAAGAGAGATTGTAAGTTGCCTTTTTGACTGTTAGAAAATCATCTGCAGATTCAGAAGCTGAATCACCGCCTTTTACAATGGAAATACAATCATATATTTCAGATAGTTCAATAGAAGCATTTATAATACTCTGTTTATCAGGTAATTTCCGATTTAAAATAGTTTCAGCTTCCTGAATATTAGGAGTAAGCCAATCTGCTATAGGAAATAAATTTTTCTTAATATATTTCAGTGTCCCGTCAATCATAAGAGATTTACCTGAAGATGAAATCATTACAGGATCAATAATCACCTCTATTGCACGGGAGGTATTTTTAAGTGTATCAATTATAATTTCAGCACTTTCCAGATTTGGAATCATGCCTATTTTTACAGTTTTAACAGCAAGTTTTGAAAAAACGGCTTTAAGTTGAAGATTGAGGATCTCTGAGGAAACAGCCTCAATTCCCATTATTTCCGAATGATTTTGTGCGGTAATAGCTGTAATAACAGATGTTCCAAAAACTCCAAATGAAGAGAAAGTTCTTAAATCAGCCTGAATGCCGGCTCCCCCCCCCGTATCGCTACCCGCGATTGTCAGAGCTAGCGGGTAGGTTTCTTTCATATCATTCTGGGGCGAATTTTTAAGCATCCGGATACCCGAATTTTTCAATTACAAAATCTATATCTTTATCGCCTCTTCCACTTAAATTTACAAGAATTCTTTCACCTGGGTAATCAGGAGCTATTTTCATTGCATAAGCAACAGCATGCGCACTTTCAAGTGCAGGAATAATTCCTTCCAGCCTTGATGTTTCAAAGAATGCTTTAATAGTCTCATCATCAGACGCTGTTCCGATTACAGTTCTACCTTTGTCCGATAGAAAGGCATGTTCAGGTCCGACTGAAGGATAATCCAATCCGCTTGCGACAGAATAAACCGGTGCAGGTTCACCATTTTCATCTTGAAGCATAATAGAATTGAATCCGTGCATTATACCTTCAGCTCCGAAAGATAAGCTTGCCGCGTGCTCTCCGAGTTTTGTTCCTTTGCCCAGTGGCTCTACTCCATGTAGTTTACAATTTTTTTCTTCAATAAAAGCCGAGAATATTCCCATGGCGTTACTACCACCACCCACACAAGCTACAATATGTTCAGGGATGGCTCCGTTGGTCATTTCTGCAAATTGTTTTTTTGCTTCAATTCCTACGACTCGCTGAAAATTTCTTACCATTTTAGGGAATGGATGAGGTCCTACAACTGAACCTATGCAGTAAATAGAATTTTCAGGATCAGCCAAATAAGCTTCAAATGCTGAATCAACGGCTTCTTTTAAAGTTTTCAAGCCATGTTTAACAGGCACAACTTTACAATTTAAGATTTTCATTCTGATAACATTAGGTTTTTCTTTTTCTATATCAACTTCACCCATATGTATTTCGCATTCAAGTCCAAAAAAAGCGGCAGCAGTGGCAAGAGCAACACCGTGTTGACCGGCGCCAGTTTCTGCAATGAGTTTCTTTTTGCCTAAATGTTTTGCAAGAAGAGCTTCGCCCATACAGTGATTTAATTTATGTGCTCCAGTATGATTTAAATCTTCTCTTTTAAAGTATATTTGTGCTCCTCCGGCTTTTTCTGACAGTCTTTTCGCATGGAATACAGGTGTTGGCCTGCCTTGAAAATGTTTTCTGATAGATTCCAACTCTTTAATAAATGCTTCGGAGTTGCTGATTTGTTCATATAAATCAGAAATTTCTTTAAAATGCTCGACTAGTTGTGGGGGTAGATATGCTCCTCCGAATTTTCCAAAGTAGCCGTTGTTGTCAGGGAATTTTTCCAGGTAATTTTTTTCGACCATTTTTTCCTCCTTCTTTTTCAGGACTCAATATTATATTCAATCAATTTTCTGTGTAAAGTTCTTCTGCTAATTCCTAATAGTTCAGCTGCTTTGGATTTGTTTCCATCAGTTTTTTCCAGTGCTTTAACAATTAGTTTTATCTCATTTGCTTTTAAATTTAATGTCGTTGGATTGAAATCTGCAGAAATTTTGTGAGATTGTACTTCATTCAAAATATGCGGAGGGATATTAGATGTTTGAATAACTGTTCCGCGACATAAAACAAACATTCGTTCTATACAATTTTTAAGCTCCCTAACATTACCCGGCCATGGGTAGGAAGAAAGAAGATTGATAACCTCTTCTGAAATACTTTTTTCAATGCCGGTTTCCTTTGAAAATTCATTAATAAAATGATTGATAATTAAAGGAATATCTTCCATTCTTTCCCGCAATGGCGGAAGGTGTATTGAGACAACATCAAGTCTGTAATATAAATCCTCTCGGAATTTTTTTTCTTCTACAAGAGTGCGCAGATCTTTGTTGGTTGCGGTTAAAATTCTTGCTCCTGTTTTGATAGATTCAACCCCTCCTACCCGTTCAAAGGTTCTTGTTTCAAGAACACGAAGAAGTTTTACTTGAACAGAAAGTTCAATTTCACCTATTTCATCTAGAAAAAGAGTTCCTCCATCGGCTAATTCAAACCGACCTTTTTTTAATTCGGATGCGCCAGTAAATGCTCCTTTTTCATGTCCAAAAAGTTCACTTTCAAGCAGAGATGCAGGGAGAGCAGAGCAATTAACTGCAATAAAAGAACCGTTTCGTCCGCTCAATTGATGAATCGATTGAGCAATTAGTTCTTTACCAGTTCCACTTTCACCGGTAATTAATACAGTTGTTTTTGTTGGAGCAACTTGTTTGACTGTTTCAAAAACCTCATGCATTGCTGCAGAGTTGCCAATTATTTTATCGAACCCGAATTTTTGGTTTAGTCTTTTTTTGAGTTCAATATTTTCCAGTCTTAATTTCCGACTTTCAACGGCTCTTTTAATTATCATTTCGAGCTGATCTAAGTTAACAGGTTTTGAAATAAAATCAAAAGCACCAGCACGCATAGCGGCAACGGCACTTTCTATTGAACCATAAGCAGTTAGAATGATACAGGTTGCGGGGACTTTTTTAGATAATGCTTCGTTTAAAACATCCATTCCGCTGGTTCCGCCAGGCATTTTCAGGTCAGTCAGAACAATATCATAACTGTTATTCATTAACAGTTTAATTGCTTTATACCCATCTTCAGCTAGCGATACTTCGTAATCATTTCTGAGAAGGCGAAAAAGACCTTCTCTAGTATTTTTTTCATCTTCAACTATTAAAATAGAGATATTATTTTTAGGCATTATACGAACCTGAATGTATTAAAAAATGTTGAATAATTAAAATTTTACAAAGCTCTGAATGCTATATCGTTACGGTATCTGCAATCTTTCCAATCTATTTTTTTGACAGCAATATATGAATTCTTAACAGCTTCAGTAATATCAGCACCAAGAGCCGTAACGCCAAGTACGCGTCCGCCTGAATTAACCAATTTCCCATTCTGCATAGAAGTTCCTGCGTGAAAAACTACAGCTCCAGTTTTTTCAGCATCATCAATGCCGGTAATTTCGCAACCCTTAGAGTAATCTGCAGGATATCCGCCCGATGCCATAACTACACATACGGCAGATTCATCGTACCATTCGAGATTAACTTCAGCAAGATTACCTTCAGCAGTTTTATTCATTATTTCAGCCAAATCACTTTTTAATCTTATTAGAACTGCCTGAGTTTCAGGATCGCCGAATCTTACATTAAATTCTAAAACCTGTGGACCGGATTCAGTTAACATAATTCCTGCGTAAATAATACCTTTATAATCAAGACCGTCCTTTTTTAATCCGTTAAGGAATTTATTGAGGACATTTTCTGTAATCTGTTTTAAAATATCATCAGTAACAACAGGAGCGGGAGAATATGCTCCCATTCCGCCGGTGTTAGGTCCTTTATCTCCATCAAATGCTCTTTTATGATCCTGAGATGTTGCAAGTGGTATAATTACATTTCCATCAGTTAGAGCTAATATCGAAGCTTCTTCACCAATTAGCATTTCTTCTATTAGTACGGTTTCCCCGGCTTTTCCGAATGTTCCGCTAAAGCATAAAGATAACGCATCTATTGCCTGCTGTTCAGTTTCTGCAACAATTACACCTTTTCCTGCTGCTAAACCGTCTGCTTTAACAACAATTCCATTTTTTGTAATATTTTTGCGAATAAACTCTTCTGCATCCTGTTTATTATCGAAGGTGCCATAGGCTGCAGTCGGAATGCCATGTTTTTTCATAAAATCTTTTGAAAAAGCTTTACTACCTTCAAGTTGAGCCGCTTGACCTGTTGGTCCGAATACTTTTAGTCCTTTACTGTTAAAGATATCGGTAATTCCTGCACATAGCGGAACTTCAGGACCGACGACAGTCATGTCAATATTATTTTTTTGTGCAAATTGTGCAAGTAGTTCAATTTGATCTGCTTTAATATCAATACATTCGGCTATTTTAACGATACCAGCATTTCCCGGGGCACAAAAAATTTTATCAACCAAGGGACTCTGGTTTAATTTCCAGACAATTGCATGTTCCCGTCCTCCGGAACCTATAACTAGTATATTCATGTATAATCTTCTCCTGAATTACGATTCAGTATTTTTCTCAGTTTCAGCATCATCAGATTGGGAGGGAATGTTTGTCTCAGATTCTGCAGGTGCTGATTCATTCAAGTTTTCTGTGTCATTAACGCTCTGTGCGTTTTCCGGATCGGTTGATTCATCATTATTTTCATCGTCATCAACTTTTAAGATTTTAGCGACACCTGTAATGGCATCACCATTTTTAAGGCGCATTATTTTAACTCCCTTAGAAGCTCTTCCGATAGTCCTAATCTCATTTGCCGGAATCCGGACAATCAGCCCTTTTATGGTTGTCAGAAGTATTTCATGATTGTCATCAATAATGAGAGCTGCAATTACAGTTTCATTATCTTTGAGCTTCATGTTAACTACACCTTTCGCACCGCGATTTGTTTTACGGTATGTGCTTACAAAGCTTCGTTTGCCCATTCCACCATCTGAAACAACAATCATTTCAGGACCACCTGCTGCAAGAGCTTCCTCATCAGAGGTCGTTTCCTGCATTGATGAAACAATTGCCATGCTGACAACCTCATCACCATCAATTTTAAATCTCATTCCGATTGATCCGCGTGCAGATCTGCCGGTCGGTCTAAGTTTTAATTCAGAAAATCTGCATGCCATACCTTGTTTTGTCGCAAGGATTATTTCATCATTTCCATGAGATACTTCAGCTCCGATCAGGTCATCATCATCTTCAATTATTAAAGCTCGAATACCGCCTTTTCTGAGATTTTTAAATGCAGCAAGAGGAGTTTTCTTGATATATGCACGCCTGGTACTTAATACTAAGAATTTATCAGTACACTCAATATTGTCTTTACTGATGGTCAGCATAGCCTTTATTGTTTCACCAGGTTGAATTTTAATCATATTTATGATAGCTTTTCCTCTACCTGTTCTAGCACCCTCTGGAATTTCGTAAACATTCAGCCAGTGCATGATGCCTTTATCTGTAATAAAGAAGATCAGGTCATGGCTGTTGGCAAAGAAGAGATGTTCAAGGTAGTCTTCTTCTTTTGTTCCCATTCCGATAACACCTTTACCGCCTCTATGTTGAGTTTTGTATGTATCTGCGGAAACTCTTTTTATGTAACCTGTTCCTGTCACAGTAATAACACATGAATGACGGGGAATAAGATCTGCAATATTCCAGTCGCTTTCGTGAACTGTTAGTTCTGTGCGTCTTGGATCTGCATATTTATCTCTGACTTCGAGTAGTTCTGTTTTTACAACACCAAGTAAAAGTTCTCTGCTTGAGAGAAGATTTTTAAGGTAATCTATCCGTATCATTAAATCTTTATATTCTTGTTCAAGAACTTCTATTGCCAGTCCCGTAAGCTGATGAAGACGCATTTCCAATATGGCGTTTACTTGTTTTCTAGAGAGATCAAAGGTGCTCATTAAAGTAAGGGCAGCTTCCTCTTTCGTTTTTGATGCTCTAATTATTTTAACGACTTCATCTATATTTTTTACTGCTATTAGTAAACCCTCAAGAATATGGGCCCTAGCTTCAGCTTTATTAAGTTCAAATCTGGTTCGTCTTGTAATAACTTCAAGTCTATGGTCTATATATGCCTGAAGCAGTTGTTTTAAATTCATTATTTTAGGTTTGTTGTGATCAACAACCATTAAAGTGCATCCGAATGCATTTTCCATTGAGGTATGTGCATAAATCTGATTTAAAACCACTTCAGCCATCGCATTTCTTTTTATTTCAATAACAATCCGAATACCCACTCTGCGGCTGGTTTCGTCTCTAAGTGCAGATATGCCGGTTATTCGTTTATCATTTACCAGGTCTGCAATTTTCTTTACAAGATTTTCTTTATTGACAGCATAAGGAATCTCTGTAATAATAATCTGTTCCTGGCCCTTTTTTTCTATAATATCTGCTTTTGCACGAACTTTAAGTACGCCTTTCCCAGTTTCATAGAGTTTTCGAATTTCATTTAATCCGCAAATCATAGCTCCTGTCGGGAAATCCGGACCGGGCAAATGCTGCATAAGGTCATGAATTGAAGCTGTGGGGTCGTCCATTAAGCATACAGTAGCATTAATAACCTCCGCTAAGTTGTGAGGTGGGATATTTGTTGCCATCCCAACTCCGATACCTGTTGTTCCGTTAACCAGTAAGTTAGGGAATTTTGCCGGTAGAACTTCAGGTTCGAGATTTTCATTATCAAAAGTGGGAAGCATATTTACTGTTTTTTTAGATATATCAGCGAGAAGCTCTTCTGCCAGGCGTTCCATTCTACATTCTGTATAACGGTAAGCCGCAGCAGGGTCACCATCAATACTACCAAAGTTCCCCTGACCGTCAATGAGAGGGCATCTCATAGCAAAGTCCTGAGCCATACGAACCATTGTATCGTATATAGATGAGTCACCATGGGGGTGATAATTACCAATTACTTCCCCTACAACTTTAGCACTTTTTGTAAAAGAATGACTTTTTGTCAGGCCTAATGTATGCATGGCATAGAGTATTCTTCTGTTGCCGGGTTTAAGTCCGTCTCGGACATCAGGAATAGCCCTGCCAACATTTACGCTGAGAGAATATTGCAGATATGCTGTATGCATTATATCTTCGATATTGACGGGGATATCGTTTTTCATTATTTCACTGTCACTCATATTTTCATCCGATTTTTATATTAATATTTATTATTGATTCAACTCCGGTGATTCTTTTTTGAGATTCAGTAAAGCAAAAAAAAATGCAGTTACCTGAATCTGAACGATTAATTTAACATTCTTACGCATTTTAGCAAGTTATCTTTAAGGTAATCATAATTTTTTTTTCAGTTGATAAAGTTTTTCTTTTTAATTTCAACTTGTCATTGCTCATTTAAAGTATATTATTATCAATATGCCTGCATTTATCTGCTGATTACAAAGTTGCGGGTTTTGTTTTGAAAAAATGAATAAATAGGTTTAAAAATACGGAGAATTGAGATGGATATATTATTTATTGGGGCAGGAAAGATGGCTACTGCCATTGCGTCCGGAATAATGAAAAATAAAAAATTATCGGAAAAAATGGGAGTCAAGGCGATTGATCCATCGTTTGAAGCAGGGGAGGCATTTAAAAAGGCTTCAGGATTTGACTGTTTTTCGGAAGCAACAACCGTTCTTTTAAGTGAAGCGGATGTAATTATTATTGCAGTTAAACCACAAGTTGCAGAAAGAGCAGCTTTAGGCATTGCAGACAAAGTATCCGGCAAATTAATAGTTTCAATAGCGGCTGGTTTAAAGCTTGCAACTTTAGAAAAGTGGTTTAATTCAAAAAGAATAATACGCCTTATGCCAAATACTCCGCTATTGGTTGGCTCTGGAGCAAGTGCTTACTCCTGTGCAGATGGCGTTAGTGACGCGGATGAAAATTTAATTGTTGATATATTCAATTCTATGGGAATTCTGCATAGGATTACAGAAGATTTAATGGATACTGTAACTGCATTAAGCGGCAGTGGTCCGGCATATATTTTTGAAATGGTTCAGGCAATGTGTGACGGTGCTGTTAGCCTTGGATTACCGGAAGAAATAGCATTAGGTTTAACTGTTCAAACGGTTGCCGGTGCAGCTGAAATGTTAAAACTAGGTGCTGGAACACCAGATGAACTGAGAAATGCGGTAACTTCTCCTGGAGGGACAACCGAAGCTGGATTAGCTGTACTTGAGGAAAACAATTTCAGGAATCTTATTGCTGAAGTTATAAAAGCAGCACATAGCCGTTCGATAGAATTAGGGAAAAAGTAGAACTTTCTGTTTATTATGAAATTATTAAATATTATGAAATTAGATTTAAAATTAATTTACTCTGTATTAACGGGAAAGAGAACTGTGAATTGTGCCGTCTGCTTTATGCTGACTTGCATTTTGTTTTCTTGTAAAAGTAGTTCTGTAGAAAAAAAGGCTTATCGCCAGCCGCTGAGAGAGAAAAATTATTTAATGCCAGCAGCGGAAAAACGACGAGCCTATGTGCCTCCTACATACAGAAAATTTCTTAAAGCCTTAAAGCATAGTGATATTCAGACTTTAAATTCTTTACTGAATATTCGTTGTGAATTTAAGGAAGTTCCGGGGCTGAAGGGGAAATATGCATTTTTCCGTGACGATAAAGTTATTATTGGTCCATATCCGTTAAATGCATATAAAAACTCTTTGACATTAAACCTTACGCGCCCAGCAGGAGAAAGTATAAGTGATTATTCACGATTTCAGATTTTCAGTAGAAATCATGATTTATATTTCAGGTTTGGTCGTGAATTTGTAGATATTGAAGGCAGTAGTATAAAGGGTACAAAACAAGCTTTAAAGTTTAATTTCTAACCTTGGTGGCTGAAAAATAATGAGAGCATTAATTCAGAGAGTAAATGAAGCATCTGTAAGTGTAGAAAATCAGACAATTGGTTCGATCAGCAAGGGAATAGTTATTTTATTGGGGATAACTCATTCTGATAATTTAAACTGTATAGAAAAGGGTGTTGATAAATGTATTAATTTGAGAATATTTGAAGATGAATTTGGAAAGATGAATTTATCTCTTAAAGATGTTTCCGGTGAGGCTTTGATTATTTCCCAATTTACCCTTTATGGAGATTGCAAACGAGGCCGTCGTCCATCTTATACAGAAGCTGCTTTACCGGAAGCTGCAGAAAAATTATACGATTACTTTATAGAGTGTTTTCGGAAATCTGGTATAGAAACACAATCAGGTAAATTCGGAGCAATGATGGATGTAAATCTGGTCAATTCTGGTCCGGTAACTTTGATGGTAGAGATTTAAAAAGAGGATATCTGAATTGTCCCAGAAAAAGCAAAAAAAACGGATCTATTCACACTCTAACAAAGGATTGCAGCTTCATTATGATCGGATTTTGGATTTTCACGGGTATTTTCCTGAAAAAGCACTTCTTGAGTTGGAAGAGGTTATCTTTTCGACACCTTCGAGTTCTGCAATTCTTGTGATACATGGAGTTGGTACTGGAATTTTAAAGCAGTCTATCAGAAATTTCATTCGTGCTAATAAATTTGTTTCTTCGTTTGAATACGGAGAAGAAACAAATTTGCCGGGTGGTGCGGGCGTTGTTTTAGTGTATACCTGATTTTTAACAATACGGGAAATAACCGTTTTATGGAGTTTTAATTTTATGTTTCTTCCAACAACAAAAGAAGAAGTTGAGCGTTTGGGTTGGTCTTGTCCTGATATAATTCTGGTTTCAGGTGATTCATATATCGATTCTCCATATATTGGCATTGCATTAATTGGGAAATGGTTGATGGCGCAGGGATATAAAGTTGCTGTTATTGCTCAACCTGAGATTAATTCACCTGAAGATATAACGAGGTTAGGAGAACCGGGGCTTTTCTGGGGGGTATCTGGAGGATGCATCGATTCTATGGTTGCAAATTGGACAGCCTCAGGGAAACGGCGAAACAGGGATGACTTTACGCCGGGAGGAGAAAACAACAGAAGACCTGATAGGGCTGTAATAGCCTATTCAAATCTGATTAGAAGATATTTTAAAAATACAAAACCTATTGTTTTAGGTGGTATTGAAGCTAGTCTCAGGCGACTTGCTCATTTTGATTTTAAATCTGGAAAAATCAGGCGTTCTTTATTGCTTGATGCAAAAGCAGATTTTCTGCTTTATGGTATGGCAGAACATTCAGTTTTGGAATTGGCAAATGCTTTAAACAATGGTGAAAGTGTTTCTGAAATCAAAGGATTATGTTATATTTCCGATACTCAACCAGAGAATGCCATAATTTTGCCATCTTATGAAGAGTGCCTGAAAAATGAGGAAAAATTTTTAAATTTTTCAATGAAGTTTTTCAGTAATACAGAACCTTTTAATGGTGAATTAATGGTACAGCTGCACGGGAAACGGTATATTGTGCATAATCCACCGGCGGAATATTTAACATCAAAAGAGCTTGATTTTGTTTATGAACTTGACTTTGAAAGAGAACTTCATCCGTTTTATGCAAAAGAGGGGAGAGTTCGAGCCCTCGATACAATTCGTTTTTCAGTAACAACACATCGCGGATGTTTTGGGAACTGCAGTTTTTGCGCTATAGCAGTTCATCAGGGGAGAATAATTCGATCAAGGTCAGAAGCATCTATAATTAAGGAAGTAAAATCATTTCTGACAAATAAATCGTTTAAAGGAGTTATTAGTGATATAGGCGGACCGACAGCAAATATGTATATGGCAACTTGTGAAATGATGGATAAGGGGAAAGTCTGCAGTTCCAAAAAATGCCTATTCCCGCAAGTCTGCTCAAACTTAAAGCAAGGTCATGGATCTCAAATTAATCTGCTGAAAAAGATAAAACAGATTTCCGGAATAAAAAAAGTTTTCGTTGCATCAGGTATCAGATACGATATGATTTTAAGTGATTCTGGAACAGGACTCTCCTACCTTAAATATATTATGAAAAACGGATTAATCTCCGGGCAGATGAAAATCGCTCCTGAGCATACAGAAGAAAAAATACTTCATTTAATGCAGAAACCCAAATTAGAAACTTTAACTGAATTTAAAACTTTATTTGATTCAATAAATTCTGGCTTGCAGAAAAAATTGTATCTTACATATTATTTGATTGCGGCACATCCTGGGTGTACTCAGGGAGATATGAGTGAAATGAAAAAAATTCTTAAAGATAAATTGGGTCATATTCCTGAACAGATTCAAATTTTTACTCCAACTCCATCTACAATTTCAACTCTGATGTATTATACCGAATTAAATCCCTTTAGTAATCTCAACTGTTTTGTAGAAAAAAATCCACATAAACGGGAAGTTCAGAAGAGAATTATTTCAGATAAAAAATCCCCAATATCTCATTTTCGGAAAAAAAATTACAATACTTTCAAAAAAAAGTGATTTAATGCTATTTGTATTCAATAAATAATCTGATATAATAGTGGATAATCTGTAATATAAAAAAGAATTCAGATCCGTATATTTTATGGTAGTACCATATTATTTTAGATTAAGGTAGTTCTAATGAAGAATATATTGATATTATGTGTATTTTTGTTTTTTCTGGTTTCTTGTGAACATCTGAAACAGGAGGATAAACAAAACATAACCTCCGAGCCTGCACTTCTGGATTTAGATCAAAGTGAAGACAAGCTTAATGAACTTTTAAAAAAACAAGTAGAATTAAAAGAAAGTGCAAGTCAGAAAGAAGATTCTGAAATAGATGAAAAAAAAATTAAACCTTCACCATATAAACTTCATGTGGGAGATGTTCTTGAAATTTCACTTTTAGATGAACCTGAAATGACCAGAGAGGTTTCAGTTATTTCAGATGGGACTATCTCTTATCTTTTAGTAGGGCGTGTTCTTGCTATTGGAAAAACCATTGATGATCTTCAAGAGATATTAACTAAGAAACTAAAAGAGTTTTTTGTGGCTCCGTATGTGAGCATATTGACAAAAGAAGTTTTTACTCAAACTTCAATGGAAAATACTGTATCTTTACTTGGGGCGTTGGGCAAACCGGGAAATTATCCGTTAAGAGCTAAGGAACGACTTCTTGATGCAATCGCGGATGCAGGCGGATTGCTTTATACTCAAACAGAATTTGGAGCAAGAACTACAGCGAACCTGAAGGCTTCGTATATTTCAAGAAACAACAAAAAACTCGATGTTGACTTTTTTAAACTTCTCCAAAAAGGAGATATGACACAAAATGTCCTTTTAGAGGCAAGTGATTTTATATATATAGCCAATGCTGAAGATGAAAATATTATCGTAATGGGTGAGGTTGCAAAACCTAGAATTATTCCTTACACTAGAAATATTTCTCTTATCGAAGCTCTTTCCATGTGTAACGGCTTTACTCGGGAAGCTTATCAGTCAAGAGTTGTTATTATTAGGCCGCAGAAAGATAAAAAAACCAAATTTCTTGAGGTTAATGTCAATGATCTGCTTCTTGGAAGAGAGGTCAGCAATATAACTTTGCAGGGAGGAGATATTATCTTCGTACCTGAACAAGGTATCAGTGAATACTCAAGATATGCTAATTTTATTACAGATATGATGGAAGTTGTACTGAAAGGTTATCAGGTTAGAGAAGCTATATTATTCCCTAAACTTAACCGTCATACACCTTCTGATTGATTTTGATCTGATTGCCCTTTTAAAGGATTTGTTATGTTGAATGAAATAAACTTTTTTGACTGTACTTTAATATTTGCTTCATCTCTTATTTTATCTTTATCCCTTATGCCTGTTACAGTTTATTTCCTGGTTAAATTCGATATCTTGGATTACCCTAATTACCGGAAAATACATAAAAAACCCATTCCGCGAATGGCAGGAATTACTATTTATTTTTCATTCGTTATCCCTCTGGCTTTTTACTTTAAATATTTATCTCCTAATTCTCCGTTATATGCTCCATGGTCAGGTATACTGCTCGGCTCAACTTTTGCTCTTCTGATCGGCTGTGCTGACGATATCTGGAATGTCCCTGCTGTTCTAAAACTTTTTTTCCTGTTCCTGCTGACTTTGCTGATCTGGCGATTTGGTGTAATTACTAACCTCCCTATAAATAGGTTAACAGGACTGCATCTTCATTGGGTACATGTGGTTTTTAATTTGATTATAACTATGCTGTGGCTTGTTGGAATCACCAGTGCGTTGAACGCACTTGATCATCTTGACGGAATGGCTGGAAGTGTCGCTGTAACTTCAGCAATTGCCTATTTTTTCGTCTCTATTCAGTCGGGGCAATTTACATGGACTTTGATTTCTCTGGCTCTAATGGGGAGCTTATTAGGCTTTCTTAAATATAATTGGCACCCTGCTAAAGTTTTTATGGGGGACAGCGGAAGCTTTTTCCTGGGATTCTGTCTTGCATCAATTAGCATTTTAGGCGGCTGGTCTGCTGATCCGATTAAAGCGTCAATAATTCCTATTGCAGTTATGAGTTTGCCTATTTTTGACTTAGCCTATGTTATTATTGCAAGGCGTTTTAAAGGTATCACCCATAGTATAGCAGAATCGATAGCCTATTGTGGAAAAGATCATATAGGACACAGATTAACTAAACTAGGATTTTCTCAACCTATGTCCGTGTTTATTGTATGTCTTCTCGCGGCTACCGTTTCAATTTCAGCTCTTACTATCAGGCAGGTAAATTATATTGAATCTGCATTATTATTGATTCAGATTATTATGATATATTCAACAGTAACTTTTTTTATGGAAGTAATACTCAAAAGAAAAAACTTGAAAAAAAATTAGATTATAGTATAATAATGCATATGTAATTACAGATTATGTTATTGTGATTTTTATTTAGAAATTTTTTCTGTAAATTATCCATGTATGAAATTGTAAGTGCATATAATAGATGATTGAGTTGGTAAATGGTAGTATAATTTAGTTGATAGGTACATATAATTTGGATGTAGTGGGAGTTAATCCTGTTGGTTGTATATTTTCGGAGTACTGTTTGCATAATCCTAATGCGTGGCAGTATGTGCCACCGATATTGAGGGAGAATGGTGGTTGGTCGTTATTTAATACTCCTAGGGGTAGGCATAATCATGGTTATCGTTTGTATCGGAGTGCGTTGGGAGAGGAAGATTGGTATGTAGAGAAGCGGAATATATTAGATACAGGGGTTGTTAGTGAGGAGGAGATGCGAGCTGATATTCGTAATGGTTCTATAACGGAGATGATGCCTAGGCAGGAGTATTATAGATAGAAGGAAGTTGTTATGGGAGTTATGTCAGTGATCTGGAAAATGATGGTCGGGGTGGTATATTTTCTTTTTACCCTCGTTATGTTGTTTATAATGGATGTGATTTGGATATTGACAATACGATGGCTATTTGGTTCTTCCTTTGATGAATGCTGGAGGGGAGGTTTATATGGGATTTATTGACCATTACGAGAATTCTAATAAAGGCATGGGGCATTATGCCCAGGTGTTGAGTGAGCGATTACTGAAAGTAATAAATATAATATTTTACCGGTATTTTGATATCAACAAAAGTAACATTTTAATTTGGTTTAAAAAATAATGAATACAGCTGAAGAAAAAGATAATTTGAAATTTAGCATTGAACCACAAGGGGATATGATTTGGGACGATTCTGATTCCAGCGGGGATTTGTCGGTGCTGATAAAAAAACAGAAAAAATGTTACTTCAGTATCATTGAGCATTTTAATGATATCTGTTTAGATTTGAAAACACAGAATATAATATCTGTTGATATTTTAAAACAGGATATTGTTGAATTTATCTCTCTTTTCAGAGAAGATGACAGAATGTTTCTTTCATTGGCAAATGCTCCTTACTCATATGTATACAAAATATTACACAGAAAAATCTATGGAATTATTGTTATTCACGGCATTAATACAATGATATATTCATTGAAAATTGCATTAGCTCTTGGAGTACCTGAAAAACGCTTGCCATATATCTGTTTTGCCGCAATTTTTAGATGTCTTCATTTAATTGAGTTAAGTGAAGATGAATTAATTCTTGCTATATTTGATGATTATATTATTGATAAAATATCTCATTCTGAAAATATTTCCGAAAAATATCTCAGAAAAATTCAAATTGATGGTCTGGATTTTGAAACTGTTATTAAACTTACTGACTCAGTCAACAATATCCATTCTGGAATGCCTGCTCCTGACCTTGACCCGAATATTTCTCAATATGCGTTTATTATTTATTTGTGCAATGAATTTGAAAAATTGACACATCTGCACTCTTCAGGCAAACAGTTGTCGCCAGTAGATGCTATGAAAAAACTCCGCGATGAAATGATAGGACATTTTAATTCAGATATTATAAAAATATTTTTTAATAATCTTTCAATTTATCCACTTGGGACTTATGTGAAATTAAGCTCGGGTGAAATTGCAAAAATTATTGAAATTAACCTAAATTCTCTTCTTCGACCGGTAATTATGATTATAACAGATGCTTATGGAAAAAGAAAAAAACAGCCTGTAAAAATAAATCTCAGAGAGAAACCAAATCTTTACATTCGTAAACCTGTTGTAAATGAAGAATTAACAGAAGAATATATGGACTTATTATAATTAGAAATCTCGGAGGTGAAAATTGGATAAAAAACAAATTCTTATTGTTGATGATGATGAACAGATTCTTTCTCTGCTGAAGGATTTTGTTGAAATGAACGAGTGTATAGCAGAAACAGAATCATCTGCAGAAAAAGCCTTGGCGTTGATTCATAAAAATAAATATAATCTTGTTCTTCTTGATATTAAACTGCCGGATGGGAACGGGCTTGATATATTGAAACATATACATCAATTGTCTCCAGGTTTGCCTGTAATTATTATTACTGGTGGAAATGATATTGCAATAGCTGAGGAGTGTCTTAAAGTTGGTGCGGCAGATTATATTACAAAACCATTTGACTTACAATATTTACGCACTTCAATTCTAATTAATTCTCTAGTTTAAAATGATAAAAGAATTTAGAATTTAGAAAAATTCAAGCTGCTCAGGAGGGGGAGAAATAATATCTCTGACAGGTTTAAATGATTTTCTGTGGATCGGAGTTATTCCATATTGGCTTAGAGCAAGTAAATGCTCTGCTGTTCCGTAACCGCTATTCTTTTCAAATCCGTATTCAGGATATTCTTTTGCATATTTTTTCATTACAGCATCTCTGTGAGTTTTTGCTAAAATACTCGCAGCAGCTATACTTGCCGATTTAGAATCCCCCTTTACTATGTTAGTTGAAGGAACAGGAAATGCGGGTACTGATAGTCCGTCAATTAAAGCATGTTGAGTCTCTTTAACTGCATTTACTGCATCTCGCATACCTTTATGGGTTGCTTGCAGGATATTAATTTTATCAATAACTTCAGGTGAAATTTCCTGAATTGAAAAGAGGACTCCAGGAGTTGTGATGATCATTTGTTTAAGTTCAATTCGTTTTTTTTCAGAAAGTTTTTTTGAATCATCAACAGGTGGGATTTCTGCATTCTGCATAAAAATTACTGCGGCGACGACAACAGGTCCGGCAAGAGGTCCTCTTCCAGCTTCATCAATACCAGCAACATAAGCTATGCCTTGTTCCCATAATTTTTTTTCATATAACAACATGGCAGTATTTAATTTATTTTTCATCTGTTTTCTTTATTTTCTGCAAGGGCTGTTGAAATATTTTTTGAAAAAGCAAAAAAGAGACCGCCTATAAGATTAAATGATAAAATAATTGCTGTATAGATAAGTGCAATTGTAATTGCATCAGCTTTGATTATTCCCCCGGTGCGAAGTATTGCCTGAAGGAAAAAATCTCTAATACCTAAACCAGATTGGGTTGCAGGTATGCATGCTGCTGCATTTGCGATTGAGGTAGCGAGAATATATATAGAATGCTTAGCTGATAAAGAGCCCAAACCGCCTGCGATGCAAAAGACAACTGCAGAAATCATTCCATGAACAAAAAAAATACTGATAATAAAAGCTAATAAAAGAGATTTCCATGCATTTCTGAAAGAGTCTATTGCTGAAAAAAGACGGTTAGCTGCATTGTGAGAAAATTTATTTATAATAGCAATAATTTTTTTAAATCCTGGTATTTTCAGAAATTTATCGTGAAAAAAGAGAACAATTACAGCTCCAAGTCCGCCACAGCATCCTGCAATGAGCAAATAAATAAGAAGAACAGAGGTTCCTGAAAGTTTATTTAGTACATCCAAAGAGAGAATAGCGAAAATTGCCGCTAAAGAGAAGAGTGATGACATGCCAATAATCCGATCAACTAAAATTGTAAATGAGCCGATAAGCTTATTGCCTTTTGGAGTTTTTTTTATGAGAAATGCGGCTTTGATAACATCCCCGCCAAGAGCACCACCGGGAAGGACCAGCGAGAAAAAGAAGCCCTGCATTGTTAAAGATAGAGAATCCCAGAATGTAATATTGATTTTTTGTACCTTTAATAACATTCGCCAGCGCCATGCGCCAACTAGAATGTGCGAAGCGTATAATAGAGCGGCAGGTATGAGCCATAAAAAATTAAAATGTTCAAAAGCTTTTATAATCTGGTTGCTGTTATTCTTTATAAGCCAATAAATTATCCCTCCTGCTAAAATAATCTGAACTGCAAAAATCAATACACTTTTAAAACTGAACTTTTGGTCAGGTACTGTATCGCTGTTTTCATTCTGATTCTTATTATCTTTGTTAAATTCTTCCATTTTTGCCTCTGTTCTTTACTAATTCCTGAATCTTCCTGAATTTTTCTAAAGCCTGCAATGGAATTGATAAGGTGAAAATTGATTCGCCTGTATCCTTACTTTCGTATTGGAGCTCTGCATAAGGATCTTGTAGTAGTTTATGTTTTAATGCCTGCATATTGTGTGAAACAAATACAACGGAAGAGTCAAATTCACTTTTTATTAATAACGAAGGATTATTAACCTTTCCAAGTGATATTTTTTGCCAAACGGTAAATTTATGTGGTGAATAAGCATACATAAAATAAGGCTCGAGCATAACAAGATAACGAAGTTGTGGAGCTTGAAAAAAAAGGACCGAACTATCATTCCAGCTAGTTGTGAAAATGATTTGACCGTCACGAATATTATTAGTAAGCCATTTTGACGATTTCTTGTAAAAAAGTTCAGATTTATAGAAATTTTTGAAAAGCATATTAATTGAAATTAATCCCACAGGAATAATAATTAAAATAAATGTTGCAATCGAATATTTTGTTAATAAATTTTTTAATGGTATCATTGTAACTGATTCTAATATTTGTTTACCGTAAAAAGTATAAACAATAAAAAGAAAAACGCCTGAAATAGGAGCAAAATATTCGATAAATCTTTGGGATAATATTGTCAGAATCATATAAATGACAGTTAGAATACAAAAGTAGCCAGCGGAAGACCTGAAGTTTTTGCGAAATGCAGGGATTTTGAAAATATTTATAACCGCATGTATTACCAAGAAAAACAGAGGTAAATGCCAGATTAACCTTGATAGCTGAATCGGTTCTAGCTCCGAGGCCTGCATTAAATCAGCAGCTCCACTGCCAAGCCATTTTGCTTTTAAAACCAATACTGTCTGTAGAAAAGTCCCTTTAATGTTTTCAGGAAAATATGGAGAACAAAGAAATCCTGCTGCAATTCCAAGTAATCCCCATGGTAATAAAAATGATTTAAAAATATTTTTTAAGCTATCTTTACGGGGTTTAAAGTGGAGAAGATCAAAAATCAATATGAGGGGAATTACTTGCCAGGCTCCAACATAGGAGAGTGTATATAAAAATAAAATTATTGCCAGAAGAATTTTTGAGCGGGATAGAATGGCAGATAGGGCAAGAGGTAGAAAAATCAGAGAAAATAAAATAGAGCGGCATAAAACTATTCTTCCAAGAAAAATGTAGCCGGTGGAAAATAAAATAAATATAAGAGCTGTAAAAATATGTTTTTTGACTCCCGCTGTTTTTAGGAGAAGACCCCAGGATACAGCTATGAAAAATGCGATAAATGCCGTAACTAACTTCACGCCTTCAACCTTCCCGAATGCGGCAATAAAAGGAACTAGAAATAGGTGAAAAAGCCATTCTTTATCAAAGTATGAATGAACCCAAATAGAGCATGTTGTCCAGGGGAATTCATTGAGCACCCAGCCTCCGTTTTTCATTATTTCTGCTAACTGGGCATTATAGAAAACATCATATCCTGCTAATGATGCTGAAGGCACAACAATTAACGCAACTGTAAACATCCAGATAAAACCAGCAGCAAAAATTTCACTTATATTGAACTTTATATGTTTTAAAGCGGGTATTTTCATGTTTCTGAAGAGGGGAATTAGGGTTTTTTAAGTTCAACTTTAATTGTATCGGGGGCTCCGCCTCTAATTGTCGCATCTTTAACATCAAGCCAATATTTAACTTTTAAATTATAAACCCCAGGAACTTTGAGCCCTGAAATATCAACAAATGGATGAATTTCTTCTGGCTTTAGAACTTCAATGGATTTGCGTATCCCAAAAATGGTCGCGGTAACCGTTGACGGTGAAAATGATATTTTCGCCGGATTGGATGGAAAACCCAATGGTTTGACTGGAATATCAGGAAAATCATTCGTATCATATTTCCTGTAAATTTCTAACTGGACAGTTACTATTTTTCTGCTTAAAGAAACATTTTTTTTGTTGACTAAGGAAGTGTCAACCTCAAAATCCTCAACATTCTCAGGTTTTAAAATGATCGGCCTGGATTTGATGAATTTCATTTCACCTACTATACTTTCAGGTCCAATTACTATTACATTTTTTGGAATAATATTACTTACCCTATAGGAATACTCTTCAAGTAGATAGCCGGAATATTCAAGCTTAACTGGAAGAGTCCTTGTCATCTTTTTATCAACTGTAAACGATATAACTTCAGGCTTTACTCCTGTAATTGTCACGCCTGAAGGAACTTTAATGTCCTCTATCTTATCAATACGATGCGAAATAAGCATCGGATGCTTTTTCAGCTTGCCGGGATCTACATTAATCTGCAGTTCTATATCATCTTTTGTTAATTTACTCAATATTCGTCGTGACGCCTTCAGTGATACATCCAATTTAATGTTATTATCATCAAGCCTAACCAGATTATGCGGTAAAATAATGTTAACATCAAGATCACGCAAAGTATCAGGCTGTGTAATTTCATCATCAACTCTCTGCCATATGAAAATTGCAAAAAAGATAGCAATGACTTTTCTTATAAAATCATGCTGAATGAACCCAGGTATAAGATTTCTTAATTTAAATTTTTCTTTTTTATCACTCATTTTTTAAAGGCTCTTTACTGAATCCGTTATTGTTTTCATCATCTGTATCCGATTCAAAAATACCCTTCAATGAATCGGATTCGTCCATTTTTAATAATAAACTGAGAGTTCGTGCTAATTTATCAGGACCAATATCCTGTTTTAACCTCCCCCTGCAAGCTATACTTAAATGCCCCGTTTCTTCAGATACTACTAGTGCAACTGCGTCTGTTTCTTCTGTAATTCCTATCGCAGCTCTATGCCGTGTTCCAAGTGTCTTCTGCAACTCAACATCATTGGTCAGAGGAAAAATACAATGTGCCGCAATAATTATATTGTTTCGAATTATCATCCCTCCATCATGCAGGGGAGACTTTGTGTGAAACATCGCTTCTATCAAATAATGATTCAGCTTGGCTTCAAGGGCAATACCTGTGGATATAATAGCTTTCATTCCAATTTCTCTTTCAAACACTATTAAAGCTCCAACACGCTGGTTTGATAAATTTATGGCTGCTGTTACAACTTCGTTGATCGTCTCTTTCTTTTTACTCTTTTTTGTAAATGAGTGTGTGCCTAATTGAGCAAATGCACGCCTTAATTCAGGCTGAAAAATTACAATCAGGGCTATGGCAAAAATTGTCCATAACCCACTTAGTAACCATTTTAATACCTCAAATTCTAATAATTCTGCAAAAAAAGTTAGAAGAATTAGTACAGTGAGTATTGTGGCAAGAATTTTTGCACCGCGGGTATCTCGCAGGTAATACAAACTACTGTAAATAAAAACAAAAAGTATTGCAATCTCGCAATATATTTTCAGATAATAAAGCGGATTTAACATTAAAGGTTCAAGAAAAGTCATTTTCTCCTTCCAGAAAACGGTAAAAATTATCAATAAACTCTTATACAAGTGTATCACTCTAATAAAATAAATCAAGTGATTATAAAATAACCAATAGAGCCTGATAGTCAAATTATCTAAAAAAAAAGTTAAAATTTCCATATCGTTATTAAAAAATTGCAATAAAAGGTTGTTTTTTTTAGAAAAAGACTTTGTTTTTCGCGTATTCTAAGCTAAAAGTATATCAAAGCCATTTGTTTTTTTAAATTCAAAAGGTTTGTTTGGGTTTTTCAATACGGCTTAACCGTATGAAAAAATTAAAAAATGAATATATTTAAAGAAGGGGTTACAAACATGGTATGCCTTAAAAGAAGAACAAGCATTGTATTAGCTGCGGCCTTGTCGCTGGCTGTATTTATTGCTGGTTGTAAAACAACTAAAAAATCATCAAAAAAAAGAGTTGTGCAGCCTCCTAAGCAGAAAGTGACAGTCACTCCAGGTGACTCTAGCTACACTTGGCAGGGGTTCCCGCAGCCAGCTCGTTCGCCACAGGAATCAGAAATCCTAGTCGAAAAAATCGTTCCTAAAACTGTTAGACCAACCCAGAAATTTACTGTTGAAATTATTATAACAAATAATGCCAACTATAAAATTGACAATGTTACAGTAATTGAGCAGAAACCTGAAGGTGTAAAATTCATAAAAGCAGTTCCGGCTTCGCTTGTTGCTTTGTCTGCAGATAAAGCACCTCTAAAGTGGGTACTTGGAACAATGCTCCCGCATACAAAAAAGAGAATTCAGATATACGGGAAACCTACTAGAACCGGTTCTATCCGTTATTCAGGAGAGACAATCTTAAACTTCAAAGTGGCAACTGATAATGATTTTGCTTCTACTGTAAATATAATTGAACCACATCTTGTATTTGATTTGAATATGCCTAAAACTGCTATTGTGAATACAAAAATTCCAGTGAGTATGGTTTTTAAAAATGTTGGGCACGCGAAAGTAATAAATGCAAAAATGGTTCATACATTACCACCGGGACTTCTTACATATGAAGGAAAAAGTAAGATTGAACTTAATATTGGAACTCTTGGTCCTAATGAAAAGAAATCATATAAACTTAACCTTAAAGGTATAAAAACTGGAGTATACAAATCTACCCTCGAAGCTATTGCTGAGGATGGCGTTACTGCTTCTGCTCCTATGAAGATTAAAATAACAAAACCACTTCTTACAATTGTGGGAAAAGCTCCGAAAAAACGCTATGTCGGTAAAAAAACACCATTTAACATTGTCGTAAAAAATATTGGTGATGCTCCTGCATCAAATACTAAAGTCTTCTTATCTCTTCCTCCGGATGTTGTACTGCAAAGAGCAACTGACAATGGAAAAGCTATTAAAAAAGGAGTTGCGTGGCAGTTCAAAACTCTTGCTCCTGGAGAGGAAAAAACTTTAAGAGCAGTTACTGTCGTGAAAAAAATCATGATTGCTCATGTTACAGCTGCTGCTATTGCAGATCATGCTCCGAAAGTTGAAACAAGTATGAGTACAAATGTTGAGGGTATCGCAGGTCTTCTAACCACTCTTGTCGACTTAAATGACCCGGTGCCGGTTGAAGAAGAAGTCACTTATGTTATTACAGCTAATAATACTGGTTCTCTTCCTGCAACAGGTATAAAAATAAAATGTAAAATGGAAGACAGCATGGAATATGTGAAAACAACAGGTGCAACGAAAGGCACAGTTGAAGGTAGCACAATTACATTTGAACCTATGGCACTGTTAAATCCTAATAGTGTAGCTAAATGGCGTGTCGTGGTGAAAGCTGTAAAAGATGGAGATGTTCGCTTTACTGTAAATGTTGAAAGTGACCAGCTTGACCGTCCTATCGAATTAATTGAATCAACACACTTTTATAAGTAAGGAAAAAGGGTTTATTAACTATGAATAGATTTAAAAAATTAATTGGATTGGCTTGTTTTGCAGCAGTATTAATGCTCATATCCGCATCGGGTAAAGCTGCCAGCGGTAAAAATTACTCCTGGAAAGGTTACCCGGAAACAGCCAAAAGACCGGAAGATACAACCCTTCTAATTGAAAGGTTTGTACCTACAACTGTAAGACCTAATGAAGAGTACACTTATGAAATAAAACTCTCAAACAGATCTGCATATAGACTTGATGAAGTTATTTTGAAAGAAAAGATTCCTTCAAATTTCCATGTGATTGAGGTAATGCCTACTCCTGAAAAACGCGGAAATGTTCTAAAGTGGAACTTTGATTTCATGGCTCCAAACCAGAAAGAAATTATAACAATTACTGGTAAGGCATTGAAGCCAGGAAAAGTTATTCACAGAGGAAATGCTGATCTTAATTTTAATCTTGGTCAGATGAATGCGATTATGGAAGTCGTAAATCCATCTCTTCTTTTTACTCTTGAATCACCAAAAGTTGTTATCAAAGAGGCAGAGTTTCCAATAAAAATGAAATTTAAAAATAATGGTACAGCAAGTGTTCTCGGAGCATATTTGGAACATTCATTTAAAAATTTCAGAACATCAAAAGGAAATAATAAAATAAGAATTGAGATTGGTAACTTGAATCCTGGAGATTCTAAAGAATTTATTCTGAAGCTTAAAGGTGTAAAAACCGGTGAATTCACAAATAAACTTGTTGCGAGAGCAAAAGAGGGAATCACTGCTTCGCGGATAATGAAAATAAAAGTAACTGAACCTAAGCTTGAAATTTCCGGAACAGCGCCAAAAATGCGTTATGTTGGAAATAAGATTTCCTATAAAATCAAAATTAAGAATACAGGTAATGGTGAAGCTAGAAATCTGAAAGTAAGACTTGCTTTACCTGCCGGAACTAAATTCGCTAAAGCAACTGAAGGCGGAAAATCTGTAGGTCCTGATGTTGTCTGGAATTTCGGTTCTCTTAATTCCGGTGAAGAAAAAAGCTTTAAAGCTTCAATAGTCGGAACTAAAATTATGGTTGTTCCTGCAAAAGCTACTGCTACTGCTCTTGGAACTCCTCCTGTTTCAACTTCATTTTCAACAGATGTTCAGGGTATCCCTGCACTTCTGCTCGTTGTAAATGATGTGAATGACCCTGTGCCAATAGGTGGCAATGAGATTTATAAAATTATCATTAAAAATCAGGGATCTCTCTCTGCTACTGATGTTGTAGTCCAATGCAGACTTGAAGATACAATGGAACTTGTAAGTACTGATGGACCTACAAAAGCTTCAGGAACAAAAAAAGGAACTGTAATGTTTGAACCTCTTTCATCTCTTGGTGTTGGAAAAACGGCAACATGGACTGTTGTTGTAAAAGCTAAGGCTGAAGGTGATGTTCGTTTCGGTGCCAGTGTTAAATGTAAACAGCTCCAGCGTCAGGTATCAGAATTTGAATCAACAGAATTCTACGCTGACTGATTTATAATCAATTGAAACAAATCCGTCGGCATTTTTATGTCGGCGGATTTTCTTTATATAAAAATCATTATGAAAAATTTACTTCTTATATTATCTATAAATTTATTGCTTATAGCAGGAGTTAATCTATTTTCTGATGATGTTTATCTGCAAAGTGGCGAAGCTTTTTATAATGTAAAAAAACTTCAGAAACTTGGAGACTTTTTTTCTTTCGAAGTAAATGGAGTCTCTTACTCCCTATCAAAAAATAAAATTTCAAAAATAACTGATTCTGATAATAATATTATATTTTCTTTTAAACAATATATTGCGGAAAAAAAAGGCGATAACCCCAGATCCCCCGATTTTGTATTTAAAGTGAATGGGAAAATTATTGCTGAAGGTACCTGGAAAAATGCGGGAGAATTTGTTGTAAATTCCGGAGCTCCGCCAGATGGAGTTTATTCGGAATTTTTCGATTCAGGAAATCTGCATCAGACATTTTCATTTAAAAATGGACTTTTGAACGGAGAGTGTCGAGTTTACTTTCTTTCTGGAAAAGCAGAAAAAGAAGGTTTTTTCAAAAGTGGTAAAGCGGAAGGAAAGAGTAAATTATATTATCCTGACGGTTCTCTCAAAGGGGTTTCAGAATTTAAAAATGGAATTAGAAATGGCGAAACATTTCTTTACTATAAAAATGGTGCATTAAAGGCAAAATTATTTTTCAAAAACGGTAAACCTGCAGGCGAACAAGTTATGTATTATGAAAACGGTAAGCCTGAATCACTAACAGTATATGATGAAAACGGGATAAAAAACGGAAAAGTTATTTTTTATTTTGAAAATGGAAAAATTAAAAAAGAAGGGAACTTTACAAATAATGAACTTGATGGTATTGTTACTTTCTATTATGAATCGGGCAGAGTTAAGAAAAGAAGGCAATTTTCTCATGGGAAACTTATAAAAGAATGGAAAAATTAAGAATAGGAAAAAAAGAGTTTAACAGCAGACTCTTTTTAGGAACAGGTAAATTTGCTTCTTCAGAAGCTCTGAAAGCTGCAATTAAGGCATCCGGCACAGAACTTGTAACAGCAGCATTAAAACGAGTAGACCCGGATAATCCCGAAGATAATATTTTATCTGCAATTGGGGATTCTGCTAAGATAATGCTTAATACAAGTGGGGCGAGAAATGCAGAAGAAGCTGTAAAAATTGCTCAAATTGCGAAAGCTGCTGGCATGAATTGGATAAAACTTGAAATTCACCCTGATCCCCATTATCTTTTGCCTGACCCTATAGAAACTCTTGCAGCTGCAGAAAAAATTGTAGAAATGGGAATGATTGTTCTCCCGTATATTAACGCAGATCCGGTACTGGCGAAAAGACTTGAAGATGTCGGTGTACACGCTGTAATGCCTTTGGGTTCTCCTATCGGATCAAATCAGGGCATAAAAACGACAGCAATGCTTGAAATAATAATTGAACAATCATTAGTTCCTGTTGTTGTTGATGCGGGATTAGGAATGCCTTCACATGCTGCACAAGCAATAGAAATGGGTGCGGATGCTGTATTAGTCAATACAGCAGTTGCTGCATCTGATCAGCCTGCAGTTATGGCGGAAGCGTTTGCGCAAGCCGTTAGTGCGGCAGAAAAAGCTTTGACTGCGGGGTCCCCTGCTGTTCTTAGTCATGCAATTCCATCATCACCTCTGAATCTTTTTTAAAAAAAGGAGTCAGAATACTATGACAAAACAAAAACATAAATCCAATGATTTGGCGAAAAATAAAAAAGCTTATTTCCAATACCAGATACTTGAAAAGCTGGAAGCCGGAATAGAATTAAAGGGTACTGAGGTTAAAAGTTGCAGAGACCATTCTATCGCGATGACAGATGCTTATGTAAAAATTGATAATGGTGAAGCCTGGCTTCTGAATGTAAATATTGCTCCATATAAATATGGAAATCAATTTAATCACTCTGCTATGCGTTCACGAAGATTACTTCTACATAAACGGGAAATTTTAAAACTGTCAAATAAAATTCGCGAAAAAGGCCTTACAGTTGTTCCGCTCAAGTTTTATCTGAAAAATGGTAAGGTCAAAGTGCTAATAGGAATTGGTAAGGGAAAAACTTTTTCAGATAAACGAGAAACATTGAAAAAGCGTCAGCATGATTTAGATGCAAAACGCTCATTAGGATAGAAATTATTAATGCCTTTCCCTGAATATTTATTTTTGCCTTCTTTTTTTTGAGTACCTCTGATAGTTAAAAATTATGTTTTTTGTAGCATTATTTTTTAGTTTGCTGATTTTATATATTCATTAAACTGTAATATACTATACTCCAATTTGAGCTTTTCTGTTTCTTTCAGCAATTTAGGATATGAAAGTACCTCTATTTTAAATAGGGACAAGTTTAGATTATGTATCATTCTTCTACCTTAAAGCATTTGACAAAATTGACTTTTTATGCTAAAATAACCACGCTTGAAACTGAATATATAATATCTGAAAGTTTTGAACAGTTCCGGTTTTTTGATTACCGGAAATATTATCGGGTAAGATTATAATAACATTGAATATTTCTTGAGAACAGTTAATTATGAAACAAACACCTAGTCCTGGCTCACACGAATTGTATTTCCGCGGAGATACAGTTACTTTTACATTACAACTTGACCAACCTCAAAATGGGAAAGCTTTTATCAGAACCAATATAGGGCATGCTCAGACAAGAAGAGATGAAATTATCCGAAAAACTGAGTGCAATATTCCTACAGCCGGTCTGGATTGGAATGATATTCCAATGCGGCGAATAGATTCATTAACTTTTGAAATAACTTTGGGTTTAGCTCAAGTCGGTCATTTTGAGGCTAAATGTTTTTTCTTTTCTTCTGATAGTCATGATTCTGAACCTCAATGGTGTGGCGGGGATAATGTCCATATAAATGTAGAACCTGCCGCATACTATGCTGGAAATAGTATTTACTGTGTATTTGTCCGTCAATTTGGGATCAATAAATATAAAGCAGTTTCTGATCAGAAAGATGAGTATATTCATAATATTAATGGATTAGATGAAAAAGGATATGCAGTGATTCCTCCTTCAGGTACATTTAGGGATTTTAAAAAAGAAATCCCATTTATCATGGAGGAACTTAACTGCAGGATTATTCACCTTCTTCCAATTAATCCTGTTCCTACTACATTCGCACGGATGGGACGCTATGGAAGCCCTTACGCAGCATTGGATTATACCGGAGTTGATCCTGCATTAGCAGAGTTCGACCGATCGGCAACACCCTTGGAGCAGATGTTTGAATTAATTGATGAAGTACACCTTAGAAATGGTAAAGTCATTCTCGATCTAGCCATCAATCATACTGGTTGGGCTGCTAAAATTCATGAAACTCATCCTGAGTGGTTAAAGCGTGATAAAAATGGAAATATTATATCTCCAGGAGCATGGGGAATAACATGGGGTGATTTGACTGAACTGGACAATTCATATATTGAACTTTGGCAATATTTTGCTGAAGTATTTATTGTATGGTGTGAACGGGGAATAGACGGATTCAGGTGTGATGCAGGTTATATGATACCATTTCATGTATGGGAATATATAATTGCTAGAGTAAAAAAGCAGTATCCTGATACTGTTTTCCTTTTAGAGGGCTTAGGCGGTGATCCCGCAGTTACGCAAGATTTGCTGAATCGTGCAAATATGAACTGGGCATACTCAGAATTATTTCAGAACTACTCTTCTAAAGAAATTAAAAATTATTTACCTTACGCCAGAAATATCAGCCTCTCAGACGGGTTAATGGTTAATTATGCTGAAACTCATGATAATTCCAGACTTGCGGCAATTTCTCCTGTTTACGCTAAGCTTCGAACAGCATTAAGTGCTATGACCTCTACTGCTGGTGCTTTTGGTTTTGCTAATGGAGTTGAGTGGTTTGCTACTGAAAAAATTGATGTTCATCATTCTTCTGCATTAAACTGGGGTAATAAAATAAATCAGGTTGACTTCATTGCGAAATTAAATAATATTTTAGCAACTCATCCAACCTTTCATGGTAAAGGGAAATTAAATTTTATAAAAGCCTCTGGCACTGCAGAAGAATTTGACCGAGATGTTATGGCATTTGTTCGCTCCGATAATGCAGATAAGCACCCATTATTGGTTTTATGTAATTTGAATTGCGAACAGCAAACAAGAATCTGTTTTGAACTTCCACAATCCTTTAAAAAAACGGATATTGACCATAAGGGGAAAGAGGCAACCTTAAACATGGAGGAACATTATAACTTTCTTATTGATCTTCTTACTGAAAAACTTTACAAACCTGAATTGTTTGATAGAGTGAAAAAACTTCAGTCAATTCTTCTTGAGCCTGGTGGTGTTTTATGTCTGACTCCGGAGATTTCTGCTGTAAAAGCTGTAAGATATGCTGAGAATAAAAGAGATTACAATCCTGAAGCTATTATTATGCAGTTGGCGAAAGCTATGGTTATGGATTTATTAACTGTATTCAAAAAATCTTCCGTAATTACTCAGGAACACGATATTCTGCAATATGCCGTAAACCTACTAGAGAATCCAATTAAAAATTTTTCTGCATTTTTTGATAGTAATCAAGAGGTGCCCTTAACTTTTTTTGAATACCCAAGGGATATTTCCAGGCTTGTAATGCTTCCTCCGGGACATGCTATGTTTGTTGCTGCTCCAAGCAGATTCAGAATCGCTGTTATTGACGGAGATGAAATTATTATTCAAAGAGATAGCCTGCAGGATGCAGCAGGTAATGATTTTGTTATTTTACCTCCAATATCGCAACCAAAAACAAATAAACTTTTGAAAATTCGATTATCTCAATTTGGACTAGATGGTCTCCGACGCGAGTCTGCCTCTATTCTTCTTTTATCTGAATTTGCACCTGCACCTGAACTAAAATTGAGTAATTCACGAATCAGAAACGACAATCCTGTTTTTCTTGCAACCAACGGTTTGGGAGGAATGATGCATATTCCTGTCTCATGTTGTGACTATGCCAGTAAATACGATTCAGTACTTGCTGCAAACTTGCATGATGAATTTCCTGTCGACAGATGGATTATGTGGAATTCATGTAGAGTTGAAATAAAATATCAGACGCATACTCAATATCTGAGCATTGACTGTCTGGAATCATTTGAGATACTTGCAGATTCCAGAGGGTGTTGGGTCTTCAATGTGCCGGTTGGAAACGGAAAATTTATAAAACTCAGGATTATAATGAGTATGCCCGAAATGAAAAATGCGGCGATAATGCAGGTAGAAAGATTATCCGATGGATACGAAAATCTGCTTCAAAATAATTCTGCAGTCTCATTGATTATACATATCGATATTGAAAACCGTTCATTTCACAGTAATTCCAAATTAAATGGTCAGGTGATCGATAGCTGGGGAAAATCTATACAGGTTACCGATGATGGTTTTATCTTTGCTCCTTCAGATAATAATTATCTTATCCTGAAATCTGAAATGAGTAATTTTGAAAAAATTGAGATCGACTCTTGTGCGTCTTTCAAAAATGGTACTTTTCAATTTAAACCCGAGGGACGATACGGCCTTTACAGAGCTAATGAGGCAGAGCGTGGTTTGGATCCATACAATGACCTATTCTCGCCTGGGTACTTTGAATTCCGCCTGAAGGGTGATTCTGCAGCTCTTATTTATGGTGAAAACATTCAGGATAAAACATTAATAGAAAAAATATCCGTTCCTGATTTCAATTGTTATGCAGAATCTTCTTATGCGAATTTTCAGGAAATTTTACGAAAAAATATTAAAGATTTTATAGTGAAAAGAAATGATCTTAAAACAGTAATTGCAGGATATCCCTGGTTTCTCGACTGGGGAAGGGATACTTTAATCTGTACAAGGGGAATGTTGACAGCTGGTTATATAGATGAAGTTAGAGATATTCTATTAAACTTTGCCGCGTTTGCCGAAAAAGGGACATTACCAAATATTATTCATGGAGCGAAAGCAAGTAATCGTGATACATCGGATGCTCCTTTATGGTTATTCACTGCCTGCAGGGATTTTTGTAATATAATGGAAATTTCAAATCTCCCTGAGCAAATTGTTCCAGGAAAAAATATTACAGTGAAACAAACACTTGTTGAAATCGCAGATGCTTATATTGCAGGTACACCAAACGGTATAAAAATGGATCAGGAATCAGCTCTAATTTACAGCCCGGCTCATTTTACATGGATGGATACAAATTATCCCGCAGGAACTCCAAGAGAAGGGTATCCTATAGAAATTCAAGCTCTTTGGTTTGCTGCATTACAATTTCTGTATGAGTTAACAGGGGCTGAAAAGTGGTTGACGCTTGCTAATAAAGTTAAAATTTCAATCAATACACTGTTTGTAAATTCAGAAGGCTGGCTTTCTGATTGCCTTCATATAAAAAATGGATTGCCTGCGGCAGAAGCTGTTCAGGATGACGCTTTAAGACCAAATCAGCTTCTTGCCATTACTCTTGGAGCTGTTACTGACTTTGAAACAAGAAAAGCAATCCTTAACAGTAGTGCGACTTTGCTTATTCCTGGAGCTATTAGAAGTTTAGCCGATAGACCAGTGAAAATACAGCAGCCGGTTTATGGACTTAGTGGAGATTTATTGAATGACCCCTATCACCCTTACTGGGGATACTATTGCGGTGATGAAGATACCCGCAGAAAACCCGCTTATCATAACGGAACTGCCTGGACTTGGATGTTTCCTTCATATCCGGAGGCGTATTATATGACATACGGCGAGCAGGGAATAAAAACGGCAAAAGCAATTCTCAGCTCATCAGAACATATACTGTCAAAAGGTTGCATCGGTCATATCCCTGAAATCTTGGATGGAAACTATCCTCACTCTCAAAGAGGATGTGATGCTCAGGCTTGGGGAATTTCTGAATTATGCCGGGTTTATTCATTGATTAATCAAAAATAAATTGATCGAATATCAATTTTATAAAAATTGAGAAATTAAATTCAGATGAATTAATTTTTTCTTTAAAAAATTCGTAAAAAAACAATTGCGTTCAAGCTTGTATTTGCACTTTTTTCGATATATAATAAATATGCTAATTTATTGGTTGTTATTATATAAAAAAGTCATATATAATTAAATTTATTTTTATATAAATGTAATATTTTACTCGTTTATTTATCTATGACTTTCGGTATTAATAAGTTTAACCGCAGTTACCAAATGGAGAAAATAGAGATGAATATTGGATTTATTGAAGACACTCACCTGAGAGGCGGTACTCAAATATGGGTTACAGAGGCAACAGAGAAATTCCTGAAAGCTGGCGAAGATGTGACTGTTTTAGCTCCTGAATCAAGTTTTGTCGCTGAAAAATGCAAAGAATTAGGAGCCGCTGTTTTTACTTACGACTGGGACGATATTGCAGATAATCCTGAAAAGTATAGCGAAGTATGGAGTGCTGGGCTAAAAAAAATGGATGTGGCAGTTTGCACAGTCCATCCTCCCCGTAAAGGATTTCATTGTGCTGTATTTGCGGGTGATTGTCTAAAAAAATCTGAAATTGAAACAATTCTTGTTCCCAAAACAGGGACAATTGTTCCAGATTACAAACGCGAATTTTATATACCTAACGAAAGTATAAATGTACATGTTATATCAATTACCAATTTTACTATGAAGTATCTGATTGAAAATTATAAAATTCCGGAAAATAAAGTTTCTTTAATTTATCAGGGCACGGAAGTTGATCGTTTTTCAAGTACAGAAAAAACCCGGGAAGAAGCATATAAACGATATCCGCTTTCTAATGATGCAGCTCCTGTTTTAGCATCCGTTGGCTCATTTGAAGAACGCAAGGGGCAGACGGTTCTTTTGGAAGCTGTAAAAAAGTTATCAGAAGGAGCTCTGCCTAATGTACATGCCATGTTTGTTGGAGAAGGACCAGATGAAGAAATGCTGAAAATGAAAACAAAGGAATTAGGAATTGAATCAAATATTTCATTCTTCCCTTTTACCACAGAGCCTAATTATATATTTGACCGGATTGATATATTGACATTACCAAGCTTATATAAGGAAGGTTTACCAAATGTTCTTCTAGAGGCAATGTCTATGGGAATTCCTGTTGTATCGTCCAAAATGGCAGGAGTGCCGGAAATAGTATTTGATGGAGAAACGGGATATATGGTTACTCCTGGAGATGTAAATGAACTTGTTGAGGTAATTAAAAAAATGTGGTCAAATCTTGAACTCTATAAAAAAATGGGTGAAAATGCTTCAAAATTAATGCGTGAAAAATTCGATAAAAAGGTACAGTTTGAATGTTTTAGGAAATTCTTTCACAATATTGCAGGAAGTTAAAAAATGGAGCCAGCTCTCGGAATCGAACCGAGGACCGACGGTTTACAAAACCGTAGCTCTACCGCTGAGCTAAGCTGGCATTCAATTTGCTGGTGCTTATAATAATTGGAAAATTTAAATTGTCAATAGAATTTTTTAAAAAAACGCTTCTTTTTTTTGAATCTTGTATTATATTCTAAATACCAAAGGGTGGGACTGAAAAAAATATTAGATAAAATTGATAAAATAACTTGATATTAGGAGGCTGAAAGTGACAGAAAACGCAGACTATATACTGGAATTGCTGCAAGAGTATGGTATGCTTGACCACGAAATGATAGATGAGGGGTGGGAAAAAGTAGGAGAATCAGATGGTAAGCTTGATATTATAGATGCATTAAAAGAACTCAAATATATTGATGAAGGCGAAATGCTTGCATTATTGGCCCAGCAGTATGGTTTGGAAATGCTTGATCTTGCTGATTATCAAGTCCCTCCCGAAGTCATAGAAAGTGTACCTGCTGAAATTGCGAAACAATATCAGATTATTCCGGTAATGAAGCATGATGATATGTTGACTGTTGCAATGAGTGATCCTACCGATATGGAAACCATTGACTCCCTCCGCTATATTTTACACTGCGATGTGGATGCTGTAATTTCCCCGAAAGAGCAGATCGGTAAATTACTTTCACATTATTACGGTTCTTTAGAAGAATCTGTAGATTCGCTTATCGGCGAAATTGATGAAAATGATATTGAAAGTCAGATTATGGGAGAAATGGAGTCTCATGGAAATACTGTCAGCGATGATGATACTCCAATTGTAAAACTTGTGACTTTAATCATAGTTGAGGCATTTAAAAAGAAAGTTAGTGATATTCATCTTGAACCTCTTGAAAAAAGATATCGCGTTAGATATAGACTTGACGGAATGCTTTATGAAGTTGAAGCTCCGCCAAAATATCTTCAGCCTAATATAACAAGTCGTATAAAGATTATGTCTAAATTAGATATTTCTGAAAAACGACTCCCTCAGGATGGTCGTATCCAGTTGAAAATTCAAGGTAAAGATGTTGACTTGCGTGTTTCAACAATTCCTACAAGTCATGGTGAAAGTATAGTTATGCGAATACTTGATAAATCAAGTATTACACTGAATATCCCTGATTTGGGCTTCTATTCTGATGACCAGGCCCTTATTGAACAAATTCTCTCTATGCCTGATGGAATTTTCCTTGTGACAGGTCCTACCGGATCAGGAAAAACAACCTCGCTTTATGCATTTTTGAATACTATTAATACTCCTTCCAGAAAAATTATGACTGTTGAAGACCCGATTGAGTATCAGTTAACAGGTATTAATCAGGTTCAGGTTGATAGAAGTGTTGAACTTACTTTTGGTGCCGCCCTCCGTTCAATGCTGCGTCAGGCTCCAAATATTATTATGGTAGGGGAGATTCGAGATCTTGAAACTGCTGAAATTGCAATTAATGCTGCTCTTACCGGTCACTTGGTTTTCAGTACTCTTCATACAAATGATGCTCCTAGTGCGGTTGCCCGTCTGATCGATATGGGTATTAAATCGTTTCTTGTTGCATCTTCTGTAAAAGCAATTATGGCTCAAAGGCTTGCGCGTCGTACATGTAAAAACTGCGCAGTTCCTATTGAACCAACTGAAGATGAATTAAGACTTCTTGACATGACTCCTAAAGATTTTGAAGGTGGAACTCTTATGAAAGGGCGGGGTTGCAGTGAATGTGCAAATTCCGGATACAAAGGACGAATGGGACTTTATGAAATCTTTATGATAACAGATGATATTCAGAATCTTATCTTCTCTCAGTCAACTACAATGGAAATTAGAGATGCTGCTAGAAGAAATGGAATGCGTACTCTTCGAGACGATGGATTGCGTAAAGCTATGAGTGGTTCTACCACTTTAGAAGAGGTGATTCGTATCACAAGTCTTGATGAAGAATAATCAGTAAATTATTAAATTAAACAAAATTAAATACAGGAAGAAGAAACTATGTTGGATCCCGAAAGCGAAACACTGAAAACAATACTTCTTGATGCTGAAATCTGTACTGAAGATCAGATGACGGAAATAGAAGAGGAACATGAACGAACAGGTAAGGTATTTCAGGAACTGTTGGTCGATTATGAAATAGTAACAGAAGATGAATTAATGGCGATTGTCGCCCAGAATCTTGGTACTGAAGTTGTTGACCTTAGTCTGTTTGATATAGAAAAACATATTGTTGATATAATGGATTCTTCTTTAGTTCGACAATATGAAGTTGTTCCTATCAAAGAAGAAGATGATGTACTAATTGTTGCTACACATAGCCCTTTGAATTATCATATATCAGAGGAGTTGCATTTTATCTTAGGTAAAAATATTCAGATGGTAATAGCGACTGAAAAGCAGATAACAGATGCTATTGAAAAATATTATCCTTTTGAAACTGGTTCAATGCATGATATGCTTGAGGAATTTGACCTTGAGATTGCTGAGGATATTGACGGCTTTAATATGGAAAATGTTGAAGAAATGGCTGAATCTACACCTATTGTTAGGCTGGTGGATGTTATCATGTATAATGCGATTAAAGCTCAGGCAAGTGATATTCATTTTGAACCATTTGAAAAAGAATTTAAGGTACGCTACAGGGTTGACGGCGCTTTGTATGAAATGGCTCCTCCTCCAAAAAATTTAGCAGCACCTATTATAAGTCGTGTTAAGATTATGAGCGGATTAAATATATCTGAAAGGCGTAGACCTCAAGATGGTCGTATCAGCATGAAAATTGCCGGGCGTCCGGTGGATCTGCGAGTTTCTTGTTTGCCTACAGCGTATGGAGAGTCAGTTGTATTGCGAGTACTTGACAGATCAGTTGTGAATCTTGACCTGGAGGTGCTCGGAATGCCAAATGAAATTATGGCAAAAATCCGTGACCTTATTAAACTGCCAAACGGTATTTTTGTTGTAACAGGTCCGACGGGTTCAGGTAAAACAACTACGCTATACTCATGCTTAAAAGAAGTTAATAATATTGAAGATAAAATTCTAACAGCAGAAGACCCGGTAGAGTATGACCTTGATGGAATTATCCAGCTTCCGATTAATGATTCTATAGGCATGACATTTAACAGAGCTTTAAGAGCATTCTTAAGGCAGGATCCGGATCGTATAATGCTCGGGGAAATTCGAGATTTAGAAACAGCATCTATGGCAATCCAGGCGTCTCTAACTGGTCACTTTGTTTTCAGTACACTGCATACAAATGATGCTGCAGGAGCCGTAACGAGGCTTATTGATATGGGCATAGAGCCTTTTTTGATTAATGCATCCCTTGTTGGTGTACTTGGTCAGCGTCTTATAAGGAAAATTTGCTCTAGTTGTAAAGCAAATTTTATCCCGACTGATGATGACCTTGCAGCTTTAGATTTGGAAAGAGAAGATGTTGGAGACAGAAAGTTCTGTTATGGTAAAGGATGTACAATTTGTAACCAAAGTGGTTACAAAGGTAGAAAAGCATTATGCGAATTGTTAATTATAAACAATGATATAAGATCTTTGATAATGAAAAAAGCCCCTACTCTTGTTATTAAAGAAAAAGCGAGGGAACTTGGTATGGTGACAATGCGTGAAGATGGAGTCCGCTCGATTCTTAACGGTGAAACAACCATGGAAGAAGTTTTAAAATATACAGTAAAATAAATATAAAATAATGGGAGAATTATTAGTATGCAAATAGAAATGAGTGAATTATTGACATTGGTAGTTGAAGAAAATGCCAGTGACTTGCACATAGAAGTGGGAGCCCCTCCCTGCTTAAGACTGAGTGGATCTCTTGCTCCTCTTGATACTCCGCCATTGACCCCTGAAGATACTGAACGAATGGTAAATTCAGTTGCTCCTGAAAATAAACAGCAAGAAATTCGTGAGAATGGTGGGTGTGACTTTGGTTTTTCTTTTGAAGATAAAGCCAGGTTCCGTGTTAGTTGTTTTAAACAAAAAGGATATTACGGAATGGTTTTAAGGCAGATTCCTAAGGAGCTGATGCGACTTGAAGACATAGGTTTGCCCCCATCTTTGAAAGACATTCTATTTAAACCGCGCGGACTTGTATTAGTGACAGGTCCTACTGGTAGTGGCAAAAGTACAACTCTTGCTTCGATGATGAATATTATTAATGAAGAACGCGATGTGCATATAATAACTGTTGAAGATCCGGTTGAGTTTTATCATGAGCATAAAAAATCAATTGTTATTCAAAGAGAAGTCGGATCGGATGTACCATCGTTTGCTGAAGCATTAAAGAGAGCTCTCCGACAAGACCCTGATGTTATCCTTGTGGGGGAAATGCGTGACTTGGAAACAATGGAAGCTGCTGTTACTGCTGCTGAAACAGGACATTTAGTATTTGCAACGCTTCATACTACCGGGGCTGCCCGTACAGTTGACCGTATTGTGGATGCATTCCCGACAAATCAGCAATCTCAGATTCGAACTCAGCTGGCATCTTCATTGCTTGGGGTGATTTCACAGGTTTTACTTCCAAGAACGGATAAACCGGGACGAGTTGCAGCTTTTGAAGTTATGATTTCAACACCTTCAATTCAGGCATTAATTCGAGATAATAAGACTTTCCGAATTACATCTGATATTCAAACAGGTGCTAAATATGGAATGAATACTCTTGATAGTCATTTGATGGAATTATATCAAAATAATATCATATCATATGGAGAAATGATTACAAAAGCACAGGATGCTCAGGGAATTATACAAAAAATGGATGGAAAGTAAAAAATATTTGCAATTTCAAAAATAGATGCTTATAGTATATAAATTAAATTTTTATTGATACGGGAAACAGGGAGGTCTGTAAATGCCTATTTATCAGTATACTGCAATGGATTCGGCTGGAAAAGAGAAGAAAGGCCGGATGGATGCAGATTCGGAAAGAGCGGTAACCGACGCGCTTAAAGATCAGGGAATGTTCCCGACTTCTGTCAAAGAGGTTAAAGGCGGTGGTTCAAAGAAAAGTACATCTAAAAAAACTGGTGGTAGTAGTAAAGGTAGTGGTGGAATGCTCTCTAGAATGGGTGAGATTCAGATTGGTACCCCTATTATTAAACCAAAAGAGCTTACGGTTGTGACAAGACAGCTTGCTATTTTGCTTGATGCTGGACTTCCTCTAATCAGAGCATTAAAAACATTAAGTGACCAGGCTAAGAATCCGGCTGTTAAACGAGTGCTTAATGAAACTGCTGTTGCAGTTGAAGGTGGTACGACATTTTCTGAAGCGCTGATGAAAAATCCTAAATCATTTGATAAGTTGTATCTCAACATGGTAAGAGCAGGAGAAGCTGCGGGTGCATTGGAACTGATTCTTGACAGGCTTGCTACATTTATGGAAAAAGCCATTAGAATGGCTAGTAAAATTAAATCAGCAATGGTTTATCCTGTTATGGTTTTGATTATGGCGTTGGGTATTACATCAGGTCTGCTGATTTTTATTGTACCTAAATTTGAAAAAATATTTAAAGAGATGTTGGGGGATGAACCGTTGCCGACTCTTACTCAGTTTGTTATGCATTTAAGTAAAATTGTAATGCATAATGCTATAGCCGTTGCTATAGTTCTGGGATTAACTTTTTTCGCTTATAAAATGTTATCAAAAACACATAAAGGCAAGTGGGTGATTGACTGGATGAAGTATAATGCTCCGTTATTTGGTCCGCTTGTTTCAAAATCTGCTATTGCAAGATTTTCTCGAACGCTTGGAACCCTAATGGGTTCAGGGGTACCTGTCTTACAGGCTTTGGATATTGTGCGTGATACCTCAGGTAATGAGGTTGTTGCCACTGCAATTCAAACAGTCCGTGATGCTGTGAAAGAAGGGGAAACAATGGCTGGACCTCTTGAATCTACGAAGGTCTTTCCAGCAATGGTAATTAGTATGATTGAGGTGGGAGAGGAAACTGGTAAACTCCCTGAAATGATGGAAAAAATTGCTAATACCTATGATGAAGAGGTTGACCTTGCTGTTGAAGCTTTAACTTCAATGATTGAACCTATCATGATCATGTTCCTTGCTGTTGTTATTGGTACAATTGTAATTGCTATGTTTCTGCCGTTGATTTCTATTATCAAGAGACTCGGAGGAGGCGGTTGATATACTAACCGGTGATTTAAGAAGACGATTAATATACTGCCCGCACAGCATTGGCTGACGGGCAGTTTTTTAATAATAGAACAAATTAAAATATCATAAGAGTTCGAGGATATGTATAATAGAGATAATTTTTATGCGGTTATTATGGCTGGCGGTAAAGGGGAAAGATTTTGGCCGCAAAGCAGAATCAAAAAACCGAAACAGTTACTAAATATTCTAGGTGAAAAAACTTTAATAGAAGAATCTGTTATCAGGTTACGGCCAATTATTTCTGAAAAGAATATTATCATTATTACCAATAAACTCTATGTTGAACAAATTAAAAAATTATTTCCCAATATACCTGAAGATAATATTGTTGGTGAACCTGTAGGGAAGGATACAGCTGCTTGTATTGCACTTGCAGCAGCATTGGCTGCATCAAAAAGCGGGAAGGAATCTAATCCTGTTTTAGCTGTATTGCCTGCAGACCATATAATTAAAAAAACTGAAAGTTTCTGCAAGGTACTTGAGGAGAGTGCTGAAATTGCATCAAATAGAGATAAGATTATAACCATAGGAATCACTCCAACAGAGCCGAGTACTGGTTATGGATATATAAAGTACGGTGAAAAATATGAATCTGTAAATTTTCCAACTCATTTTTATTGTGTTGAGAAATTTTTTGAAAAACCTGATTATGAAACCGCTGTAGGTTTTCTAAAAGAAGGAAATTTTAAATGGAATAGCGGTATGTTTTTGTTTTCATTTAAAACTATTTTTGATGCATTTCATAAATATTTACCTGAAATGGCAAATGGAATTAATTGTATGCTGCAAGGTGCATCAGAAAACAATTTTGAAAATGCGGTATGTGATTTTTTTGAAATCTGTCCGAAAATATCAATTGATTATGCTGTTATGGAAAAAGCTGATAATATTTTGGTCGCAGAATCGACTTTTGAATGGGATGATGTTGGATCTTGGACAGCTTTGAAAAAACATCTCCAAACGGATAAGAATGATAATGCTGTTTTAGGTAAATTCCTTCAATTAAAAACTAATAATTGTATAGTATCTACATCTTCAGATCATTTGGTGGCTACTATTGGTGTACAAAACTTGATAATAGTGCATACAGATGATGCAACTTTGGTTTGCAAAGAAGAAGATGCCCAGAATATTAAAGAACTTGTTCATATATTAAGCGAAAACTCAGAAACGAAAGAATATTTATAATGCGTTATTTAGGAATTGATTATGGAACTGTTAGAATTGGTATCGCTCTTAGTGATCCATGTTCTGTTATTGCATCTCCTTTGAAAACTGTTAAGGCTGAACCTGAAAAAAATGCTGTAATGGAAATTGCTGAAATATGTTCAGACAAAAGCGTTGAGGAAATTGTTATTGGTCTTCCGTTACATATGAATGGAGATGAAGGTGAGAGTGCTGAAGGTGCAAGAAAACTTGGTGATGCAATTGAAAGTCAAACACAACTTAAAGTAAACTATATCGATGAACGCTTGTCAACAGTTTCTGCTGATAAAGCTCTCAGTGAAGGAAATGTAAGAGGAAAAAAAAGAAAGGCTAAAGTTGATTCTGTTGCAGCGGCAATAATTCTTCAAACTTTTCTGGATAGAAAAATGGAATGCGGGTTATGAAATTATTTGTTGTTAATATTGGTAATACTAATACTCAGTATGCAGTGTATTCGCATAAAAAGTTTGAAAATTTTAAAACATGTTCAACTGAAGAGCTCTCAGAAGATATACTTCCATCAGAAGAGATGCCCGTATTAGTAGCATCTGCAGTTCCGGAGAAAGATTCGATTCTCCAATCAGATAATACTTTTTTTCTTACACACGAAACAAAGACTGTGCTGGATTTTTCTCATGTCGATAATTCAAGCATGGGACCGGATAGAATTGCAAATGCAATTGCTCTTGCAAATTATTCAAAACTTCCAGCTATTTGCATTGATTGTGGAACAGCTATAACTTTTGAAGTTGTTGATGCAAATTATATTTTTCGTGGTGGGGCAATTCTTCCTGGGAGAAAAATGCTCCGGAAAGCATTGAATCATTTTACCGCTAAAATTCCTCTTTCCCAGAAAATTAGTGCTAAATCGCCCTCAGTTCTTGGTCGAAATACTCTCGATGCTATTATGTCAGGCTGTGATATTGGGGTACTTGGTTCTGTTCAGAAATTGATTAAGAAAATAAAAATTGAGCTTGGAGATAAGCATTGTCAAGTTATTGCAACTGGCGGTGATGCAAATTTTTTTGCTGATAATTTGATTGAAGTCAGCTACGGTGGAGCTGATTATACTCTTCGTGGTCTTGTTGCTGCTTGGAAATATATTCAAAAGAAAAAAACGGAGACTGGTAATGATTGCTCTGATTGATTATGGTATGGGAAATCTCTTGAGTGTTTATAAAGCCTTTCAGTTTTGCGGAGCCGATGTTGAAATAGTAGCAGACCCCGATTCGATTTTGAACGCAGATGCTGTCATCTTACCTGGGGTTGGTAATTTTGGTGACGGAATGAAACACCTTATAGAAAAAAAACTAGATGCTGTTATATTGCACGCAATTAAACAAAATAAACCTTTCCTGGGAATTTGCCTTGGTATGCAGCTTTTAATGGATTTCAGTGAAGAAGCTCCCGGAGTCAGCGGGCTAGGGGTTTTTAAAGGAGGAGTTCATAAATTTGATTCTACAGGATTGAAGGTGCCTCATATGGGTTGGAATAATATTAATGTGACTAATAATGACAATAAAATATTTAAAAACATTGAAAAGGACAGTTTCTTTTATTTTGTACATTCTTTTTATGTAAGTTGTGAAAATAGACAGATAATAGCTGCAGAATGTACTTATGGTCAGACATTTGCTGCAGCACTTTCAGAAAACAATGTACATGCTACGCAATTTCATCCGGAAAAAAGTCAGGATAAAGGACTGCAGATTATAAAAAATTTTATTGCAACTATAAAAAAGTAAATTTAATTATAGAGAAACCTTTTTACGATGTAATTAGTCTGTCTTTAATTAATTTTTTTTTTGTTAAATCTTGAGTAACTATTTTTATTTTAAGGGAACTATCTACCTTACTTATTGTCATATACTATTGCGTAGTTAAATGTTAAAATGTCAGAAAATAAAAAATTTGGGTAACTGTTATGAATTTTGGAAATATTTGGTTTTTATTACATTTATTGTGGATTCTACCATTATGTGGAATAACGGTATATTATTCAGTTTCAAAAAGAAACAAAATTATGAAGTTAATCTTTGGAGACAAATTTAACTCATCAAGTTTCTCTACTGTATCTAAAACTAAGCGTTATATTCGTATTTTGATTTTTACAGTAGCTATTGTATTTATTACTTTAGCTCTCGCAATGCCACGGTGGGACTGGAAAATTCTTCCTTATTCCGGGAAAGGGCGCGATTTAATGATTGTTCTTGATGTTTCAAAAAGTATGAATGCTGAAGATGTAAAGCCTTCCCGTTTAAAGCATGCGAAGTTTTTCCTGCGTAATTTAATAAATAGCTGTCCTGGAGATCGCTTCGGTCTTATCTCGTTTGCTGGTTCCGCTTTCCTTGAATGCCCTCTTACTGTAGATAAAACCAGCCTCTTTCAAGCTTTAGATGAAGTTAATACTGATTCAATCCCTTTGGGGGGAACAAATGTTGAAAAATCTCTGGCGACAGCGATTACTGCGTTTAAAGCTGCCGAAGGGGGACATAGAGCTATTATTTTGGTTACAGATGGAGATGAGTTGAGTGGAGATAGTAAAAAAGAGCTGGCTAAATTAAATGAAATGAAAATCCCGTTATTTATTGTTGGTATTGGAGATCCTGAAGGAGATGGAATTATAAAAACGACAGACTCAAATGGAAATGTTGTGTTGTTGAGGGATAAAAGCGGGAAATTAGTCAAAAGCCGATTAAATGAAGGGCGGTTGAAATTGCTAAAAGAAAAAACAAATGGAATTTATGTTCGTTCAGTAGAAACAAATTCAGGGCTGAAACCTATTCTTAAAAGAATAAAAGCACTGGTTCCGAAGCAATTTGAGAAAGGATACAATAAACGCCCTATGGAAAAATTTTATTATCCTCTTTTTGTTGCTGTTATTTTATTATTGGTCTATCTCAGCATATCAGAACGCATTAGAGAAACAAATCTAAAAGTACCCTCTTCTTGTATTTTGATTTATTTGCTTATTGCGTTATTTCCTTTCTCTACAAAAGCTCAACAGGTAAAAAATTATTCCGGTCAACCAGTTTTGCAACAAATAAACAAAAGTCCTTTAAATTTAGCTGATTCAATAGAAGAAGATAAAAATAAAACTAAAGTAGAAAAAGAGCTAAAAGATGCTGAAAATTTAAAAAACCCTATAGATATTTATAATAGAGCTCTTGCTTTGCATAAAGCTAAAAAAGATGAAATAGCTGAAGTTTTATATAAGAAGGCTATAAATCTTGCAGGGGATTCTCCTGAGGTTCGTGGTAAAGCGTTTCAGAATTTAGGAGTAATCGCTCATGCAAAAGCAAGAAAATTTCTTATGCAGGATCAAGATAAGACTCTTGATCTGTTAAAAAATGCTGAAACTTTATATCGTGAAGCAATGCGTTCTGATGTACACTTAAAGAAAGTTGTTCTCAATCAGCAGCGCCTTCTTGACGATAGAAAACTTGCTAAGCAAATTAAAAAGATGAAGCAACAACTTCAGGATCAGCAGAAAAAAGCTCAACAAAAAACTAAAGAAGCTTTAAATCAACAGAAGAAAGAAAACAAAAAAAATCAACAACAAAAAAAGAATCAGTCTGAAAATAAAAAGAAGAAAGATAAGAATCAGAAACAAGAGAAAGAGAATCAGAATAAAAATAAAAATAAAAATAAAAATGATAAACAGCAGGACAAGCAAAAATCAAAAAAAGAAAACAAGAGTCAACAAAGTGAAAAGCAGAAGACAGAGCAGAAACTAAAAGAAGCCCAGCAGGCTGTTAAAAATTTAAAAGAACAAGCTGAAAAACTTAAAAACAATAATGTACAGCAGCAGGCAGCACAGGCGGAAGAGGAATTAAAAAAAGCTCAAAAAGAGCGTAAAAAAGGAGAGGGCTCAAATGCTGAAAAACATATTAAAAAAGCATTAGAGAAATTAAAGCAATCACAACAGAATAAAAATAAACAGAAGAATGATAAAAAAAGCAAAAAAAGTCAGAAGGACAACAAAAACAGTAAGCAGCAGAACAAGGCTCAGAAAGATAAAGACAACAAACAGAACAATCAGAATAAGAGAGATAGAAAGTTAGATCGTCCTAATCCAAAAGATAAGCAGATAAAAGAAAACAAACAGTCCGGGAAAGATGAAAATAAGGATATAGATCCTAAGCAAGCTGAAGCTTTATTAAAGATGATGGCGGACGATGAAAAGAAGCTTAGAGAAAAGCTTAAAGAAATTCAAAAGCGTCAGGCTGCCCAGAGGAAACCTGAAAAAGACTGGTAATATTTTGATTATATTGTTTGAGTTTTTATCAATATGATGTTTAATAAGTATACATTTTTTACTAGGTAATTTTATTATGAAATATTTTTTTAATATAAAAGACAAATTTATTTTTTATTCGGTATTGACGGTTTTTCTGTTCTTGCTTGGTGCAGCGGAAAAAATCCAGGCTTCCCGTATAAATATTCAGGTTAATCCTTCTGTTGTTTTAGTCGACGAACCTGCTGAGCTTAGACTTTCATCTAGTATCAATTACCCGTCTATAAAAAAATTTCCTAATATTCCTGGTTTAAAATGGGACTCTACCGTGCCTAGGCAAAGTAGCCAGATCAGAATTGTCAATTCAAGAAGAACTGCGATGTATACTTCAGTTTATTCTTTTACCGTTAATAGACCTGGTACATTTAAAATACCATCACTTACTGGTTATTTAGGACAATCTGGAATCAAGCTTAAATCAATAACTTTCCATGCTAGAAAACACAATATAACTTTAAAAGATGGGAAAAAAGCAACTCTTGATGATTTATTATACGCCTCCGCCGTTTTAGATACAGATCGAGATTATATTTATCTTGGCGAAGAAGTTCCGCTTGAAATTAAACTTTATTCTCTGCAGGGCTTAAATCTTACTTGTTCCTGGCCTGAAATTAAAGCAGAAAAAATTGTCATTCGGGATTATTCTAAAGTGAATCAGGAAGCACCTAATTTTATGAGACCGGTTCGTAAATCAGTGGTACTTGATAATCAAAAATTTAATGTGGATGTTTTTGCAACGGCGATTCGCCCAATTTCAACTGGAGAATTTCAAGGCAAGACCCAAATAAAATGTCAACTGAGCGTCTCTTCAAGAGGAGGCAGAAACGGATTTTTTGATGATTTGATTCCTGGATTTTTTGGCGGTTCTTACAGAGTTGTAAATCGTAATATTATCGCAGAACTTCCTAATAAAGAAATCAAACAACTGCCTGAACCACCTGAAAATTCAAATTTTTTAGGGCTAGTTGGAAACTGGAAAATGAATATTAGCTTAGATTCAAAAAAACTTTTAACCGGAGAACCAGCTACTTTAACGGTCAAAGTTTCTGGAAAGGGGTCTCTTGATACATTAAATGCCCCAGAACTCAAAATATCGGGTTTCATAGTTTACCCGCCGGAAATAACCAAATCGGAACGCCCTGATGGTTCATACTCATCTGTAGAGATAAAATATGCAGTAATTCCAAAAGAACAGGGCCCAGTTCTTCTTGACTTGTCTTTTTGTATTTTTCAGACCAATACGGAAAAATACCAAAAAACTTCTTATCATAAAAAATTTATTGTAACAAAAGGCAACAATCATACGGCGGTAATTGATGATGCTGCAGAAAGTCTTACGGTTCAGGAAATGCAGAAGCAGGCAAGTATGAAAAACCGTGGAAGGCAGGGAATTTTATCTTTAAAAAATACAGATTCTAATGATAAAGTGCTTCTCCCTCTTATCCGTAATCATGCTTTTTTGATTTATTTCTTCCTTTTTCTTGGGCCACTTGTATTTATTGTATTTGAGTTTTATAAACGATATCATATAAAATTAAATGATAACCCGGAACTGAGACGAATGAAAAATGCAAAACGCAACAAACGCAAAATAAAAGCTCTACTTAACAATTGCAGACCTGAAGAGCTCAATGAAGTAGTAAAAAATGAACTTATTCCATTTTTGAATGATTTATATGGGTTTTCCCCAGGTACAAGTGTTAATGAAATCGCTGACAGAATTGATGATGAAGAATTGAGTAACGCTCTTAACGCTGTCGGTTCTCAATCATACATGCCCGGCACTGTACACCAGAATCCTGAACAATTAAAATCAAACCTTATAAATGCTATGAAAAAACTTTTAACTTTCATATTATTAATAATAACCTTTTCTGTATATGCGGACAATTTGAATAATAGTGCTGAACGCTTAAACCAGCCGAAAGTAAAACTTGCAACACCTGAAGAGGCATATGCTGCTGGTATGTACAATAAAGCAGAAAAACTTTACCGTCAGATGCTGAAGAGAAAACAAAATTCTCCTGCAGTGTTATATAATATTGGAAATTGTTTATATAAGCAGGGGCATTTACCGCAAGCATTGGTCTTTTTTGAACAAGCGAATCGTCTTGCACCTTCGGATTCGGATATTCGTGAAAATCTTAATTTAGTAAGACGCAAATTAATGCTTCCAGAAATTGATAAAGTAAAAAATCCTATTGATTCTCTCAAAAATATCAGAGACTCTTTAAGACCGGATGAATGGCTGCTTGTCGCCGCATTCCTTTGGTTTTTGATTTGGATTATTTTGATATTCAGATGGTTCTTATCTATGCCGGCTCTGGTTTCAACGGTTTCTATCGTAATTATTGCTTTGATTTTATCATTAATCTCATATTTTGCTCAGCTTAATTCAACTTATTCTTCAAAATATGCTTTGGTTGTAAAAAAAGCTCCAGTTTATACATTGCCAACAGATGTATCAGAAAAAAGTGAGTTTGAATTGACTCCTGGTTCAGAAGTAACAATTGAAGAACAAAGACACTCCTGGGATAGAATTAGAAATGATGAATCTGAAGGCTGGGTGAAATCTGATGTCATACAACCGTTTTGCCCTTTTCATTAGTTATTCTTTGGTTTGAAGATAATATTGAATCAATATTTTTTATCAATGTTATAGTGGATACAGCATTAGGTTCCCATTTTCCTTTAGTTTCAAAATATTAGAATATTATCAAGTAATTCATTATATATTAGAGTATAATTTGTTAATGGAAAAATTACTTAACCAGCATAGAATTAGCATTAAAATTGATAAGATTCTTTATGTGAAGAGAGAGGACGCATTTAGAATAATGAGAATTGTATGTGCATGGAGAAGAGTGGGTAATTCTGCAATTTAATGAATGAGAAAAAGGTAATATTAATATATATTAAGAGTATTATTTTTTAATCCAATAAATTTTAATATATCACCTGCCAGATACAAAGAACCAGTGATTAAAATATTTTTTTCGCCTGCAATATTGAGGGCATTTTCAGGTGTTTTTGATATTGAAAAAGGAATTTGAATTGGAAGTTCATTGAATATTTCTGCGATTTGTTCAGGTGGTGCTGTTTTTCTTGCTATCCCAGCTTCTGTAAAAATGAATTTAGATGCTTTTTTTGATAAGATTTTTAAGCTTTCTTTAATATTTTTATCATTAAATGAAGCAAAAATTATTGTAAATTTATTATTTGGAAATTTAAAGTTTAATAATTGGACTAGAGCTGAAGTTCCCTGGGGATTATGAGCTCCATCTACAATAATATTATTTTTTAGAATTTGAAACCTGGCGGGCCAACATAGATTTGATACATTAATGCTTTTTCTGGTACTTTGTATCAATCTTTTTTCCTTGAGTACATTAATAATCTCTTCTGAAATAAGGTTGTTTTTTTCATTAAAATTTTGAGATGATTTTTTTTTCAATGGAAAATAAATTTTACAATTTAATTCTCTGGCTTTCTTTGTGATGACGGCTTCAGTTGACTCAGATAAATCTCCACATATTAGGGGTACGCCTTTTTTTATAATTCCTGCTTTTTCTGTTGCAATTTCTTCCTTTGTTGTGCCTAAATATGCAGTATGGTCAAGGTCAATGCTTGTAATAACTGAAATTTCAGGTGTGATCGTATTCGTTGCGTCCAGTCTGCCACCCATACCTGTTTCCCAAACAGCAAACTTAACTTTTTCTTTGCTGAAGTATTGGGCCGCCAGAGCAGTTGTTACTTCAAAATATGAAGGGGGTGAGCCAGTTTTTGTAGAAATTGAATCAATAATGGGTTGAATTTCTCTACATAATTTTTCAAGTTTAAATTTTGAGACAGCTTTACCGTCAATTCTAAATCTTTCTCGAATTGATATAAGATGCGGAGAAGTGTAAAGTCCTGTTTTAAAACCAAGCATTGAGAGTTTTGCAGAAGTTAGAGCAGCAACTGAACCTTTTCCATTTGTGCCTGCTATATGAATAAAATGAATTTTATTCTGAGGGATTTCGAGCATTTCAAAAAGAAGCTTGACTTTTTCAAGTCCCAACTTAATTCCGAACATATTCAGATTATTAAAAAACTCTTGATAACTCATATTCAAATTATTATTTTCACAATTTTTTCACGGCTTTGCAAAAATAATGTTTCAGCTTGTTGGTTTAAATATTGCCATTCCCTTAATCATATCAATCTTATTAAGTTGAATATAGATAAAATCCCCGCACTTATATGAATGATTCCCTTGAACCTCAATTAGTTTTCCTGAGCGTTTTCTATATTTCCCTGAAAGAAATTCAATTGGAACAAAACCTAGAATTCCTAATTCTGCAACATTGACAAGCATGCCAGAAGATGAAATCTTTTGAATAACTCCTTCCATGAGACTTTTATCTGTATTGAGCATATTTTGTTGTATAAAATGAAGCTTCAATCTGTCATTTGCTGAATAGTAGGCACTGTCAACATTGACTTCCTGTTCATTTGTTTTTTGTGCAATTTTTTTCATTTGCTCCGTGGAGTAAACAAGTTTATTTTTTGCAGCAGCACGCAGTTGCTGATGTATAATCAGGTCCGGATATCTTCGTATAGGGCTTGTGAAATGCGAATATAGACCTTTTCCAAGCCCAAAGTGTAGCGCCGGGCTTTCGCTATATAGTGCTCTCATTAATGATCGCAAAAAAGCATCAATAATAACGGGTTTATTGTGATCATCTTTTAAGGATTTAAGAAATTTATTACACGCAGTTCTTGAATCAAGAACACCAGGTAAAATTCCAAAGGTTTCCTCCATGAAAACAGTGAAATCCTGCAATTTTTCGGGTGTTGGTTCCGGATGAATACGAAATAGTCCCGGAATCTTGCGCTGAGATAATTCTTTCGCAACTGCTACATTTGCTGCAAGCATACACTCTTCTATCAGCATGTCTGATTCTGATTGAACTTTTCTTTTTATTTTTAAAATTTCTTGTTTCTCTTCACAGCATACCACGCGTATTTCAACTGTATCAAGATTAAGAAAATTTTCTATTTTCTGGCGATATTTACGCATTACTGTTGTTAACTTATGAAGCTTTTTAATGATTGTCAAAATCTTTTTAGAAAGGTGTTCGGGAGTTTTCCCTTCAATGACTTCCTGTACCTCTTCAAAATTGAGTCTTTTCGCAATTTTTACTTTCGAAAATATCCGCTTTGAAGAAATGACTTGACCTGTTTTAGAATTTATTTTGATGAGTACTGTATGGGCAGGGTTCGGCTCACCCTCTGTTAAACTTGCATTTTTTGTTAAAGAGGGTGGAAGCATAGGTAAAGTTCTGCATGGAATATATGCTGTAAATCCTCTTTGTTGGGCTTCTTGATCCCATACTGAACCTGGTTTAATAAAAGCTGATACATCTGCAATATGTACCCCAAGCTCTATTTCATCAGGATTTTCTGTTTCTCTAATGGAGACAGCATCATCAAAGTCTTTTGCATCTTCAGGGTCGATTGTCAAACAAAATAATTCAGTTAAGTCAACTCTGTCTGTTTCGTCAGGTTCTAATTTAGATGCAGCTTCATTTTGTGCTGCTGTGTAACGGGGTAACAGTGAAAATTCTTCAATTACAGCATTGATGTCAGCATTAATGCTGTTTGCTTTTCCTAAAGACTTAATAAAAGTGACATTTGAAATATTTTCTTGTTTATCTAAATCTGGAAGTTCAGTTTCTATCCAGTCGCCGCGTTTTGCATTTTTTATATTCCCTGTCACCTGAAGTTCGGGGAGTCGCCTGTTTAATGGTCTTATTTTGTTTCCTGCCAGGAGTTCACCAACGAGTTTTCTTCTATTTCTTTCAATAACCTTTATTACTTTTGCAACTGGACCTCTGTTTTTTAAGGGTGTAGTTCTGCTTTTCGAACGAATTTCATTTAATTCTTCTGCTTCTACAATATCTCCATCCAGAGCATTTCCTGTATATTTAGGTGGAATAAAAATATCTTGTTCTATATCTTCCTGTACAAGGAATCCAAAACCTGCAGGTGTTATAATAATTTTCCCAGTATATTTCCTGGTTGTTACAGAATTTTTATTCTGATGTTTTTTTCTTATATGGTGTTTCTTTTTTCCCATTATTAATCCTTCTTTTTCCCTTATGCTGTATCTGTGCCTTATTAAGTAATGCTATTATAAATTACTCTCTTTTAGTAATATTGCAAATATAATAACAAAAGTGTCGTTGAATTTGAAATTAAATGTTTTTCTTAAATTTTGAAAACTTATTCTTTTTATATTGACCATAATTTACGCAGAGAGAGAACTTTGTTTGTGATATCATCTGCTTGTGTTATTTCGGTAACCATTGCTATATGTTTTGCATTAAGTGAGATCAAGTCAGGAATGTGATGAGCCTTTATGCCACCCATAACAGTAAACGGAATATTAACTTTTTCAGAAGCATTCCTGAGGAAATCCAGCCCTAACGGCTGCATTGAAAGAGTTTTGGTCGCTGTTGAAAAAATCGGACCAATATTAATATAGTCAGCTCCATCATTCTGGGCGGTTTTAATTTCTGCAAATGAGTGAGTCGATACGCCTATAATAATTTCAGGAGCGATATGGCGGGCTTTATTTAAGGGCATATCGTCTTGTCCTAAATGTACTCCGTCTGCATTAACTTCAAAAGCTGCTTTTACATTATCATTAATAATAAGGAGCATATTATAGGTTGTGGTTATCTTTTTGAACTCTTCTGCAAGTTTAATAAAATCCGTTTCATTCAAGTTTTTCTCTCGCATTTGAACAATTTTTGCTCCGCCGTCGGCAATGGCTTTTAAAACACTAACAGGACCTCTGCCATTACAGAACTCGGATGAAATTACCGGATATAAATCAATTTTCTTGAATGCATCTATTCTTTGTTTTTTATTCATTTATTACATTCCTCAATAATTTTATCTTCTCCGATTGCTGGTTTGAAAGTATTGCCCGGTGAGACTGTAAGAAATATCTCTTTATCCCATTCTTCATTCATCATTTTTTCAAAAATAGAGATATTTCCTTTTATGATATCAAAGTCCCAGCTTTTCTTTTTGGCAAAAGCTCGATCTTTTTCAAGATATTCAGAAATATCTGTTACTCCAGTATCAATAAAAGCCAATTTTGAATAATTGCGTAATTCTGTATCAAGAGCTTCAAGAAGAAACTCGGCATTCTCTTTCCCATACTTCTCTACTGCGTCTTCGTAGGAAGTTATTCCCATTTGAACCGTTACACTGTATGGGTTTTCTAGATGATGCGATACTCTTTCGACCCATCCTGCAGATCTGTAAAAGGTGCCGGGACTCTCATTAAAGCAGGTCTGATAATCATCTTTTGAACCCATTAATATAGCTATACAGTCATGAGCTCTGGGGATTACCATTGGAACTGTTGTTTTTAGCCCTATTATACCGTTATTACAGAGTCCATATCCAAGAAGGACTGCGTCGTATTCTGACGGATTGGATTTATCAAGTTCAATTTGAAGCATATTTGACATATGTTCTGCTCCGGTATCGTGAAGTCCCTGCTCGACCAGATGAATATCAATTATATTTTTAGATTTTGAAGCAGCCGCATATATTTCTCTTGCAAAGACTGCGCAACCAAGCATAAGAAATTTTTTTCTTTCACTTTTATAAAGTTCTAATTCCATTTGATTCATTTTTAATTCCACATTAAAAGTTAAAGATAGTAAATATTAATTTTTATGATTATGTAACGCCGTTTTTAGAATGTTTTCAAAATTGGCACAGGAATCTCTGAAAAAATAGTTCTGAGCAACTGCGAGTGCACTTGATCGTATTTTACTGACTTGCTGTCTTGACATTGTAAAAATTTGTTCAACAGCGTCTGCTGTTTTTTCAGGATTCTGTTCAGGGACAAAAAAGCAGAAGTTTTTTTTCTTTGAAAAGTTTTTGTAGCTGCTTATTGAGCTTAGTACGGGAATCGCTCCTGTTGCTATTGCTTCCATTGCAGGAAGTCCAAAACCTTCTCCTTCTGTAGAGTTTGAAATATACACATGACTGTTACGAAGAAGCTCGCCTAAGTTTTCAGGAGGGATATTTTCATAGCATTTATCAATTAATGGATTTTTCCGTTCATGTTCTTCGATATGTGGAGCTACTCTTATGAGCATTACCGGCAGATTCTTCTTCTTTAAAATACGAACAGCCGCAAGTGTCGTTTCTATCCCTTTAAATGTAACTTTATAAGGTCCAATATTTATAATTTTTAATGGCATGCTGAGTGAAAACTTTGGCCAGAAAAATTCTTTTGAAGGGTAGAAATATTCATTATGAATACCGTTCTCACATAAAAATACTTTACGGGAATATCTTTTTTTCAAATCCTGACACAAGTGTTTTGATACGGTTATCATTACAGTTGGTAATTTATAGACGGAATCAATTCGTTTAATTTTTTTTCTCCATGAAAATTTTTTCTTCATAATTTTTAATTTATGAAACAAGCCTTTTCCTTTGTAACGAGGCGGTAGTACTTGCCCGTAAACCCTCTGTTCAAGATCGGTTATTTCATATCCCTGACAAAAATGAACAGTAATTCCTTGTTGAGAATTGTAAGCTTGTTTGACTTCTCTGGGGGTAGTTGCAATTATAAGGTCGCATTTGGGAATATCTTTAGCTGTAAAAGTTTTTACTTTAGTGACATTGATGAAATCTTTCAAAGCACCACGCTCCTTCTGGACAAGGACATCTACTTTATGCCCCCGCATTCTGAGGTATGATGCATATTCAAACAGGAGTTTTCTGCCTCCTGAAAAGTTCATATTATCACTGAGAAAAACTAAATGCATGGAAAAATCTAAACTCCTGAAATATCAAGAGATATATCTATTGCTTTAACAGAGTGAGTTAATGCTCCTACAGAAATAAAGTCAACTCCGCCTAATTCTGCAATGGATGATATCCTTTTCAGTGTTATACCTCCACTTGCTTCGAGTTTTGCTCTGCCGTTATTGATTTTTACAGCTTCAAGCATCATTTCATTTGACATATTATCGAGTAAAATTATATCTGCACCTGCTTCTGTTGCTTCATTAACTTCCTGCAGTGTGTCAGCTTCAACTTCGATTTCCAGGTCAGGATATTTTTCTCTGGCTTTTTTTACTGCACCTGATATACCACCTTCTCCTTCAAGACCGGCTAATACCCTATGATTATCTTTGATCATGATTTTATCATAAAGACCAATGCGGTGATTTGTTGCTCCGCCCGTTTTTACTGCATATTTTTCTAGATTACGCCATGCAGGAGTTGTTTTTCTTGTATCAAGAATCAAGGTTGATGAGCCTTTGACCGCATCAGCGTATTTTGATGCAGTTGTTGCAATACCACACAATCTCTGGAGAAAATTTAATGCAGTGCGTTCTGCGGTTAATATACTTATGGCTTTTCCTTTAATTTCAGCAAGAATTGTGCCTGGAATAATTTTTGCCCCGTCTTCAATGGAATAATGGAATGAAAGGTTAGAATCTATTTTTTTAAAAACTTTTTCAGCAACTGGCAAGCCGGCAACTATACCCTTCTCCCGGGATATGAGAACAGCTTTTGCCATCATATTTTCAGGAATTACAGAATTTGAAGTAGTATCTCCAATATTCTCAAGATCTTCTTCAAGAGCCAGGTCGACAAGTATTTCCAGGCGTTTAAAATCTATTTCCATAAAATTTCTCCTTATTCAAGAAAGTAGTCATGATTTTTACATTATTTAATTTAATATCACAACTCTTTGATACAACCAATTTTTTTTAAAATAAGTAATTTCTTCACTTAGCCTTCCATAGAAATTTGTAAATTTGCAAAAAGACGGATTTGTAATACTTTTATTATCAAGAAAAAAACAGTAGTATTAAAGTGAATCCGTTTGATGGAAAAGTTACAGTGTTAAAAGAAATAAGCAAGTTAATTCCTGGAAATTTGATTCCCAAGTTAGCCGGAATGCATGGAGTAGACAAAGATAAAGAAATCACTTGAAAAATAAGGAGTTGGAATTAGTATAGTGATGAAACCATAGGTGTTTTAATAATAAAAGGCTCTCCTTTTTGTTTTTGAGTTTTTATAAAAATTGAAAGTTGGACTTGGGAATATAAGTATTTTTGGAAATAAGAAGGTATAAAAAGATGAAGATAGCCCATTTAATCGCACAGTTTTATCCCCATATTGGAGGGGCGGAAATATGTATTCATAACATATCGACCTCTTTGATTGAACAGGGCTGTGAAGCTACTGTGGTAACAACTACAGCACCGCCACTTCAACCTCCTGAACTTCCATATAATATGATTTATTTGTGGCACAGGACCTGTGGACTTCTCAGAAGGTTTCCATTACTCGGGAAATATTATCTGCATTCTTGCCTGAAAGAACTGCAGTTTAAACATAATTTTGATGTCTGGCAGGTGACAATGGGGTATCCTCTTGGAATCTATGCTGTTGAGTTTTTTAAAAAACATAATATTCCTTGTATTTTAAGGTGTTGTGGTGAGGATATTCAGAAATTTCCGGAAATAAATTACGGATACCGTCTTGATGCCGAAATAGATTCTTTAGCTCATAAATTTTATCCCGAGTACGACGGGTTGGTTGCACTCACTCCAACCGTGAAAAAAGAATATTTGAATTTGGGAATACCTGAAAATAAAATCCGTATAATTCCAAATGGTGCTGACTGTTCAAAGTTTTCGAGAATTGCTTCTGATACAGCTTTTGTTCAAAAAATAAAAGATTCTTTTAATGCCGGAAATAAAAAGGTTATTTTAACAACTGGGAGGTATCATCAGAAAAAAGGCTTTGATTATATTCCGGAATGTGCCGCTGAATTAAAAAGACTTGAAATTGATTTCGTCTGGATTATTGCTGGGCCGGGAGTGATGAAGTTAAATGAAAAATTCCCTGAGATTTCAAAACTTGGCGTTGTATGTACAGAAGAGTTTTCCAAAGGTGATGCTGAAGCATTTTCACTGCCGCCCGATTCCCTGGTTGCTTTGTACTGTGCATCTGATGTATTTGTCCTTCCTACTTTAGTGGAAACTTTCGGTATGGTCTTGGTTGAAGCAATGGCTGCCGGTTTGCCTATTGTCACAACTAATGCCCCTGGCGTTTGTGATGTCATTGATGATAATATAACAGGCATAAAAGTTCAGACTGAAAACCCTCTTCAATTAGCTCAAGCTACAGCATCGGTCCTGATGGATAGAGAAAAGAGTTGTTCGCTTTCTGCAAATGCATTAGAATTGGCAAAAAAGAAATATGATTGGTCTGTCGTGACTTCAGATTATGCTGCTTTTTACAAAGATATTTTAGGTTAAGTATATTTGGGAAGCAAGGAGTCTTCTCTTTTTTTTGCCTGAATTTCCACACTTTATTATTATTTTTTATTTATACAAAAGATTTAATGATCTCTTTTCTCGCTGTTTTTTTAATTGCATTGATTTTTATTTTTTATAAGATTGTTATCGTATTTTGACCTTGAATTGTTTTGAACTCAGAGTAGAGTACTTCTGATTTTTTGAATTACTGAAAATATTAATCATTTGTTAAGGAGAAATAAATGAGTCGACAAATTGCACTTGATACAATAAATTTAAAGCCGACTCCGCGTTTAGCTCATACAGAATATGTGTCACATGACTCATTGCTTAGAAAAGTTTCCTCTAGAGAAGAATTAGATGGAGAGACCTGGCGCATATTTATGGATGACTGGGAGTTTGATTTTATATGGACAATTGATGACGGACCGGTCGGATGGGGTGAAAGGGGGCGTGTAACTGATATGGGGCATGCTGTCTATACTGAAGATGCTCGTGATATGAGTGAAAATTTGGAATGTCCGTTTGAAAGTCCGGAAGAAGTTCTTGAGTTTAATGCAGTGAAAGAGTATGGATTACCTGATTTTGGAGAGCTTGTTAAGTACTATCAGGAAACATGGGAGAAAAAACAGGACTTTAATCCGAATCAGTTGGTAACTGGCGGTTATTATAAAACTTTGATTTCGGGAGCAACTGAAAGTTTCGGTTGGGATATGGAGTTGATGGCGGCGGCTGATCAGGATCGCTTTGCAAAAGTACTGGAGTCTTTTGGTGAACTGACAATGCATCATAATAAAGCTTGGGCTGAAACTGATATTGAAGTATTTATTCAGCATGATGATATGGTTTGGACTGATGGTCCTTTTATGTCACCTGATTTCTACAGAAAAGTCATTTTCCCTATCTATAAAAAACTTTGGGAGCCTCTTCATAAAGCGGGTAAAAAAGTCCTTTATTGCTGCGATGGAACTTTTGATATGTTTATTGATGACATTATTGAAGCTGGTGCGGACGGGTTCATTTTTGAGCCTTCAAACAATTTAGATTTATTTGTCGAAAAGTGTGGTAAAACACATTGTCTTGTCGGCAGTAAAGTTGATTGTCGTACTATGGCTTTTGACGGCTGGGAGGCAGTCAAAAAACAGATGGATGAAACCTTTGCTTTAAAAGATAAAATGAATGGTCTTATGTGGGCTGTGGGAAACCATATACCTTTTAATGTTCCTATGGAAATAGTTGAACAGTATATTGAATATTTAAAAGCAAACTGGGCTAAATAATTAATTTATATCTATCGGATTTCTCTGTTTTTGACAGGAAATCCGATTTTTTCTTTTTCAGATTAAAAAAATTGCTTAAAGCGGTTTTCCTAAAAAAAGTTCTGATTCAGGCAGTAGTGCAAGTTGTGCGTGACACATTGCAATTGCAAGAGCATCAGTTGCATCAAGCTGAATTTCATTCATACTCAAACCTGTCATAGAGGCAATCATCGTAGCAACCTGAATTTTTGATGCCGCACCTGACCCGACTACTGCTTTTTTTGCTTTTCTTGGAGCGTAGGCATAAACAGGAATGTTATTTATTGACAAAGCCGTCATTATTGCACCTCGGGCATAGCTTAGAATCATAGCTGTTTTAATGTTTTTCTGGTAAAATGCTGATTCAATTGCCGCATGATCCGGTTTATGAATAGAGCATAGTTCATTAACTCCGCCGAATATACGGCGGAGACATTCGCTATGCGGCATTTTCGGTGTATTTTTAATCATTCCGCAATCAAGTACATGCGGATCGGAACCGGCTGTTATTTTTATTACGCCGTATCCGGTACATCGTATAGCTGTATCAATGCCTAAGACAATCATAAATATGTCAGTGTTTTAATCGTTTTAAATATTTTTCAGGCATATCCAGTTCTTCATCGACAGGAAGTTCAAATGTATTCATACTGCGGTAAACAATATCTCCTACAGAATTTAGCTTACCATTCTTAATGAGAAGGCCAACCACCTCTGAAGTATTGAATGGCAGTTGATTTTTTTTGATGTAATCTTTAACTAAATCAGTAAGTTCTTTTCGTGAAACTTTATCATTTTTCAGAATAATTGATAATGCGTGTGCTATGTTTGGATCTTTTGTAAGCATCTCAATCCTTTTAGCTTTTGAAATGTCCGTTTTTTTGCGTCCTTCCATTTTTATATCAGCATCTAAGAAAAATGTACCTGGAAGTCCCTGCATACCTGTGACAGGTGCTGGAGCCATAGCTAACTCTAATTCTGAAGAATTATTATTTTTTGATGACGGTGAATCTGCAACCCTATTTGATTGGGCTAATGCTTTTTCCAACTCTGAAGGTGATGTATTATTTTTTGTAGTAATGTTTTTTACAGGATCATTAACTGCATTTGTTTCAACCTTTATTGGAAGAGATTTAAGCTTTGCATATTCAATAACCTCTTCAGTGAGTTTCTTTGTTTTATGTTTAATTTTAAGTGGTTTGGGGTCTCCATCGCTATTTTTGCCTGCTGCTGCAGTTGATTCTCCTGGGGATTCTCCAGGTGGCGTTTCGAGTTTTATATTAGTAGCTCCCATCTCCAGCGGGTCCAGTTCCGGTAATGAGACTTGCCCTGACGGAGCTTTTGCCGCTTCCTGTACTGGAACAGGTTTCATTGATACTGGAGTTTCTGCTGTTTTAGGAATGTTTGACTGTTGGGAAACTTGAGTTACCTCTGTTGCTATTGGTTTTTTTGTAGGTACTGGAAGTTTTTCTGCAACAGCACTTGCTTTTACATTAGGCAGAGATGATAGACTTTCGCGTATTGCCATTGCGATACTTTCGCGTGCCAGATTATTTATATTAATAGTCAATTCTTTAGGTGCCGGAATAAGTTTATCTGCAAGGTCGGAACCGAAAAACCAGAATCCGCACAGTAACAGTAGGAGTAAATGGAGAAGTAGAGCTGCAAGCAGACATTTCCATAGAAGTCCTAATCTTGTATCTGAGAGTAGAATTTTCAATAAGAAGTATACTAATAATACAGCAAGGATAACAGCGATAAACGCAAGAAGGATTTTCATTAGCATATTATAGTCAATTTTCATTAATACTTCACGGGAGGTACTTTTGAATACCTGGAAATCATTAGGATTTCTGCTTTTTCTGTTAGAGCTAAAATAAATCCTAAAACCTTCAAGGGACATGGTCGGGTTGATTTCATCAAAAGGAGTGTTGACTGGTTCACCGAAATTTTTAGGTTTCAGAAAATGACCTTCAACAAAAAAACTTTTATATAAATCATAACCTCCTGTTCCTCCGGGACGATTGGAGGATAGGTATATAGTGTTACCTCTAGGTGTTAATACAGCTTTGCCCTCATCGTAAGGAGAGTTTATGTTCAACATATTATGGGGCTTCTCGAAAGGCGGTGGTTTAGGAATTATCTGATTCTTCTTTTTGGTAGAATCAATTTTCCCCGGTAATGCCAAATAAATATCATAATCATTTTTTTTATCTAAATTTGCATCATCATTAGAAAATGGACGATCTGAGGAAAAGAAGAAATGTTTACTATCAGGAGAGATTGAGGGATCTCTTTCATTGGAGGCAGTGTTGATTTTATCCCCCATATTAAACGGGTGAGACCAGTGATCATTTTCCCAGTAGGAATACCATAAATCATAACCTCCATATCCGCCCGGTCTGTCAGATGAAAAAAATAAGAATTTACCATCATTTGAAATTTCCGGACCTTTTTCATTGTATTTTGAGTTAATCTCATCAATCGGATTTTGCTTTGTCCACAGGTCATTGATTTTTTTTGAAAAATATAAATCAAAATTGTCTTCTGCATACTCATGAGCTAATACAATTAACTTTGCGTCTGAAGAGATTGAAGCGTCACGATTATTTCTAACTCCGTTGAGTTTTCCCGGTAATGGTCGAGGTTTTTCCCACAAAACAGAACGAAGGGGAGCATCTATTGCTCTTCGCTTTATAGATGCACCATCAACATAGTATTTTAACAAACCAAAAGCAATGGCGGCAAAAATTATAAATACAATAAACAGAGTTATTGAAACTGAAAGAATAACAGTTTTATATTTTTCCCAGAATGAAACGGGTTTGTTGTTTTGTGCTGAAGGCTCACTCATTATATATATATATCCGAAAAGAACTTTATTTTATTATTTATTTTACTTCGTTTTTGAAACATAACCAATATTTGCATCTCTTACACCGCACGCTTTACAGGTTGCAATTGCTGCAGCTACATTTCCATGAAGAGCTCTTCTATCTCCTCTAATCAATATTTTCTGTTGAGGATTTTTTTCAAGCAGTGACTGAAGTTCTCTCTGAATCCCTGCTAATGTCGTACGCTTAGAACCTAAATAATAACTACCGTCTTCTCTTACATTGATTATAATAGCTTTTGTTGAAGAACTTAAAGAGCTGTCTGTTTCAGGAAGATTAACAGCTATATCGTGTTCAGCCTCATTGAAAGTCATTGTGACAAGGAAAAATATAATCAAAATAAACATTATATCGACAAGAGAAGAAGTATTAATTACTCCTTCGTCAAAATCTCTGCCTTTTTTTCGTATTTTCATAGGATTACCTCTTTTCTGGCTGGTTATCAAGATAATCATCTACTAAATCTGAACAGTGCTTTTCTATTTCATCAGTAAAGAGGTCTACTTTTCGTGCAAAATAATAATAAATCAATAAAGTTGGAATTGCTATAGTCAGACCTGCAGCAGTTGTAACCATTGCTTCATAAATCCCAGTAGCTAGTTTTGCCGCTTTCCCGATGGCTTCAGATGAAAGAGCAACTGTTTGGAATGCACGAATCATACCATATACCGTTCCTAACAGTCCAAGTAAAGGAGCAATTCCAGCTACAATTTTAAACCCTCTGAGAGAGCGCTCCATTAAGCCGATCTCTCTGATTGCTGATTCTTCAAGACCTTTTTCAATATAATCAAGGGTTCTTTTTTTTCTCCATCTTTCAATTCCTGTTTTGAGTATTTTTGCAATCGGAGATGAGTTGTTTACACATAATTCATACGCTTTGTCAAGTTTTGGAGAAGAAATACCGGTTAATTCCTTGAGTTGTTTAATAAAATCTTCATCAATGACATTTTTCTTTTTCAACATTATTAACCGTTCAAAAAACAGTGTTACTGCAACTAAAGATGCAAGACCTAATGGAATCATTACTACTCCCCCCTTCAGGAGCAGTTGAAAAACTGATTCTTTTCCTGAAGCCTTGACTGCTGTCGAAGCCACTTCCTGAGCATAAACAGACGCGCCAATCATTGCGATTCCAATTAATATTAAAGCAGTAAATTTGTTTTTCATTCTAGTTACACCGTATTTTTAAATTTTAAAAAGATTAATTGTTTTTTTATATCATTTCCCCTATATTCAATCGTTATAAAGAAAATTTCTTGAAACAACTTAATGTACTGGAGAGGTTAAGTCAAGTCAAAAGTTGAAATGGTACAAAAAATTTCGATAAAAATAAAAAAGATTCCATGAAGAAGCTTGCTTTCCTGATTAATCAGTTTATCTTCCAGAATCCTGTAAAGTAAAAAAACTGGGAAAAATAAAAGTTTGATATGGTCAAAAATAAAATAATATTTGTACTGCTGCTGCTTATAGTTTTTTTAACTTCATTTTATATCCGCAGGATTATTTGTGGCAGAGAAGTGAAAAAAATCAGTAATGAAATTTCTCAACGGTTAGGTGTGGATACAGATTTTGCTCCATTTCTAGTTGAGAGTTCTATGATGTATTCTTACGCCGAAATGATTGCAGACGGGAAGGGAATTCCGGAATATGATGAACAGCTTACTACTTTGTCGAAAATCCCAGTTGATCAGCAGTTTTCCAATGCTCTTGAATATTTTCTCGGGTATTCATACAGAATAAAAGTATATTTATTCGGGAAGGGGAAATTTAAACAGGCTGATTTGAATTTTGAAGAGAATCCTGATTTTACTCATTGGGTCAGGGTGAACATAGCAATTTGGGCAGCTCTTGTATCAAGCTTGATTTTTTTAATACTTTATTCTTTCAGACTTCCTAAATTTTATGCATTTATGGGAGGAATGCTTCATGCTGTATCACCTGCGTCTATTGCAAGGTATACCGGACAGGATATTGTAAGGGGTAATTTTGCTCTCCCATTTTTGACTGCTTCTATATTTTTTTATTATCTTTATTATAGAAAGCCTACAAAATTTAGACTTGCAATGCTGATATCAACAGTATTTGCCGCTATGTCTTCGTGGGATATGTCACAAATATTTTTTGCTTTGTGGGGGATAGCCGAGATAATCAGGCTTATTCTTGCAGAAAAAAATAATAAAGAGAAAAATTTAAAATCAGTTATTTTATGGTCAGGGATATGTGCAGGAATACTTTTGTCAGCAGTTATTATTCCTTATAATCGGGAACATATATTAATTTTTTCTCCGTTGACTATTGTCATTTTTCCGATAATTTTTCTTTTGAATTTCAAACAGAATAAAAGAGTAAAGTTCAGGTTTATTCTGGCAATGTGCTCTATGTTTGTTTTGGTTATGTTATGGAAAATTGGCGGCTCTTTATCTGGTTTCTCGGGGAATTATTCTCATTTTGCATCATTACTGTATGCAAAAATAAGATTTTTGAATATCAAACCTCATGATCCTAGATTGCTGAGTTTTGATGCCCGTTCCGTCTGGGTTCCGGCAATGCATTCTGCTGATAAATTTATTTATTCAAATATTTTCCCGATTTCTATGAATATTTTCACTGTAATGGTTCTGATTTCTCTTTATATAAAAACTATTAGGAAGGTCTTTTTAAGATATTTACCTGTTTTATATTTCCCGTTATATATGGGGCTTTTATATTCTTTTCTATTCTTTTTTATTGTCAGATATCATGTCTTTGCTATTATCTTTATTTCAATGAATCTGCCTGTTCTGTTTTATATATGGCGAAAAAGTCTGCCCCGTCTGAATGCCCGTGAGATTATTTCGATAATTTTAATTTTTATAATTTATTTTGTCGCATACGGAATCTATTTCCGTCTGCCGCTAAGTGGTCATTTTACTTTAAAAATTTTATTTGCCTCTCTTAAGCTTCCAATATTTGCTCTTACTTTTATTGCAGCTTTTTATTTTTCTGTATTTGTATTCAGAAAATTGCTTAAAAAGGATTGCGTAGTTTTCTCCGGAGTGCTTAAATACGGTTTGTTCGGACTTATGTTTATTACTTTTATATCAGAACTTGACGGAGCTCTTGCTAGTTCAAGAAAATACAAAACTCACTTTTTCCCGGAGACAACAGCTTTGATTTACTGGTTCAGGCATGAAGGGAATAATGACCAGGTTATAATGGCTGATTTTAATCTCTCTCCATTATTAAAAAATTACTGTAAATCACATATTATACTTCAACCAAAATTTGAATTAGGCAAAACACGCGAGTTATACCGAAAATTTATGACGATTATGTTTCATGGTACCGAAAAAGAGCTTGCACACTTCTGTACTGAAAATGGTGCAGAGTATTTTGTTTATGACAAGGGGTATGCTGTATCCGAGGGAATTTATAGTCCTGAATATATGGCAGGTGCTGTTGAAATAAAAAAAGGAACGCCAGCTTACGATATGAACCTGCTGCAGGATAGGTCAAATTTAAAATATTTTTATGAAATAAAACCTCCGCCTTCATTAAAATTCCTCTCAACTCGTTATATCGTTTTTAAGATAATTTCAGAACAGGATAAACAAAATTCGATTCGGTTTATGAGTCAGGCAAAAAAGGAATATATACACAAAAATTACAAACTTGCAGCAAGGTTAGTTAAATCAGCTGTGTTTGCTGATCCGAATAATGCAAACGCATATCTGCAGTATATGAAGATATATAAAAAATCCCCTGAAATAACCTTGAAGGGTTTTTAGAAAATAAATTTTTTCTGATCGAAAGAGTGATACACATTCTGAATCTATATTTCTAAATTTCTCCGACTACTTTAATTTTGGTTCTAAAAGTTTTAAGATTTATATTATTCTTCAATAGTTCCTATGATATTGCTTTTTATAATTATTTCATTAATCAAATTATAGTTCTAGTACTTTTAAGCGCTCTATAGTAGTTTAAATAGTCTTGAGTCTTCTTTTCTCCGGTCTGCACTCAACTTGTTAATAAATGACTCAAATCGTTCCTCTGGGCGCTAATACAGGCGCAATAGGCAAGCATAAAAAAAGCCGGCAATATGCCGGCTTCAAATAAACTCTAAAGATTCATTATTGATTCACACCCGGTCTTTTTATCGGACGGAACTGAATACTTTCATCATTCACAACGCTAATTTTTTCAAGACCAGCTTCACTACATACATCAAGCAACTGCACTAGTTTCTGATGGACTGCATTAGGTCCGCAATTTATAATCACAGTCTGGTCCGGATTATTTTTCGCAATTGACCTAAGTTGTCTTGCCAAATCATTGGGCGCTGAAGGATTATGTAATTTCCATTTATATTTTTGGAAATAATATGTGTTTAATTCATCAGGGCTGTCCAATGGTTTACTTTTGAACATCCTTACTACTTCAATAGTAAGAAGTGTCGGTGGCTTCGGTGGCGGTGTCCCACCCGGTGTCGGCATATCGCAACTAAGAAGCGTCTCATCGATAATCGGTTTCTGCGTGACAATAAAATATATCAAAAGCAGAAACACAATGTCAATCATAGCTGATAAAGGTATTTCAGCTTCTTCTACGTTAATTCTTTTTCTTTTTTTCCTGGCCATAATTCACCTATTTTTTTTCTGCTTGGAACTTAATTTTATATAGACTTGTCTCTGTTACAGCTTCCATTACCTTTTTAACATAACCATGCTGGACCCTGTAATCACCACGGATAACTATAGGAATTTCGTTACCATATTTAGACGCCTGATTCGTAAGGATGTTAGACAATGTTTTCATCGATACCAATTGTCCGCTCACCATAATTAAACCATTTTCCTCAACATTGATAGTAACACCACGAGGGTCTTTCTTTTTTAAAGGCTTACCATGAGGTGCACTACACAATATGATATTTTCGTCTTCAACTTCCTTGTCAAGAGATGCGGTCACAACAAAGAAGATAATCAGAAGGAACACAATGTCAATCATTGACGATATAGGGACTTCAGCCTCTTCTATTTCTCTTTTTCTCTTAGCCATTTGAGTTTTTACTCCGAATTTAAGTTTTAATAGAGGCCGGTACTATTCGAGATACACCGGCCGTTTTATTTTACTTCAGATGGGATTATTCGTAGTATTCCTCTTCATCTTCATCGTCAAGTACTTCAGCTCCTCTAAGAACTTTAATCAAGTCATAAGTCAAGCTTTCCATATCAAGGATAAGTCTACTTGCATGGTTACGAACAAATGTAAATGCCAAGATAGCTGGTACAGAAATAACAAGACCGAATGCTGTAGTATAAAGAGCCTGAGAGATAGAAAGCGCAAGCATGGTTGCTTTTTCAGCGCCGGTTGCTGATGCCAAACCAGCAAACGCATCTACCATACCTGTAACTGTACCCATAAGTCCGAGCATCGGAGCGATAGATCCGCAAAGATTAAGGAAGTTTACACGCTGCATAAGCTTTTCACTTTCAATTTCTGCTGCTGTTGAAACAGAATCCATAACCACATCATAACCTTCCTGCACATTATTAAAACCAGCAGCCAGGATATTGGCAAGTGGTCCAGGGATTGCATCACAAGCTTCTAGAGCTGTTCCTAGGTCACCTTGATTTAGGGCTTCCCTCACTCTGTTAATCAGCTCAGGAGGCATGATTTTTTCAGCTTTAATTGTTAGGAATGCATCAATGATCAATCCTAATGTCGCAGCAGATGTAGCAAAAATCATCAGCCAGATAAAAATACCGATAGCTCCACTTTTTGCGATAACCTGAAAAAACGATGTATCTCCTCTAGCTTTTGGAGCATCTCCGCCTCCATCCTCAACGGCTGCATTGTCTTGAGCATGAACGGTAGAAGGTACAGCACACATTGCAAAAACGACTGAGAACATGATTACGAGCATTGCCGACAGTTTGTAGATCCTTTTCATTGATTCTTCCTTATTTTTTATGTTAATGATTAATTAATAAAATTAATTTTTAAAAAACTGAATGACTGAATAAAATAACACTCATTTTAAAAAGTGCAAGTTAAAAAACAAATTAATTAGAGCCATAATCAGCTTTAAGCATTTTTTCGAATTCAATATATTTGTTATTTTTATCTTCTTTTAGTATAGCAATAACCTTTTGCAGGGCTGATTTACGCTCTTTTATTTTTTTATCAATAAGTAATACAGTTCTCAGATACATGAGAAGAGCATCTTTTCTTTTTCCGCTTTTGAGCATAATTTCCGCTTGTTTATTATTGCTTTTTGCAATAGTACGAGGGTTTGAAGTTTTTGCAACACTGCGCATTGCTGATTGAGCTTCTGAGAGGTTTCCAACCTTAATATTCAGGTTTGTAAGGATCTCTTTACTTTTAGCATAGTCGCGTTTTTTTGACGGGTCAATAGGTTTTCTGATTTGTTTTAATATTGTAATAGCTTCTTTGGGTTTATTCAATTTTGCCAAACATTTAGCTTTCATTATTTTACAGTAGAGATCCCAGCCTAAGTATTTATATTTAGAATATGCACTATCGTAAGCATTTATAGCTTCGCTGTATTTTCCTGCTTTAAATTTTCTATCAGCATTTGTTACAGCTTTAGGTTTAGGGATTCGTGCGTAGATGTATTTACCTGGCTTCATTTGTTGCGTTGCTCCGCCTGCTTTAAAAGTCAGAACACCTTCCGAGTTAGCGGTAATCGAATCAGCTTTTATTACTTTTGATTTAGTTTTGATCAACATTTCTGCAGCAGAGAGGCTCAAACAGCCCATTATTGCCAATGCACAAATTAAATTAACTTTTGCTTTCATTTTAACTCCTCGTTAAATTTGTTATTATTTATTATTTATCAGTATCAATTGAATATTTTTGTTTATAGATATCTTCCGGGGAAGGTAAATTATTAATTTGAGAAGCATGTTCTCCCATCACAAAATGTTTCCTGTAGATAGTAAGTATTTTTTCAACATCTTCTTTATTGCCGAGTTTATTTTGGCAAACAGCTTCCATAAATGTTGCATATTCGAGCCAATGTTTTTCAGCAGCTAATTCTTCAGGAGAAGATTTTGGTTTATCCTTTTCTTCATCTTCAGGGGTATCAGGTGCCATTAATGTAAGCACTACGCTATTATATGCTGAAGAGGCTTTTCCATATTCCTGTTGACCTATAAAGCAGTCTCCTATTTTACATTGAATTTTATAGTATATTGAAGTTTTAGGTTTTTTAAGAGAGAGATAAGTCATAGACATTTCAGCGAAGTCTTTAGTTATAGCATCTTCAAATTTCTTAAGTTGCATATAGGCTTCAGCTCTTAGGAAATGAGCTTCCCAGAAGTAAGGAGTTTTCTGATCATCAAGAAGTGCTGAAAGGAATTCAACGCTATCTTTAAAGTTTCCTGCGTAATAAGCCGCTTGACCAGCTTGCATATAAAGTTGGTCTTTTAAGCGGTTAATCTCTTTTTTAATTTCATTTGTTCTACCTTGGAGGTGTTTTGCTTTTACTGCTCCAAACCAATCTTGGAGTTTTGGATTGTTTATTTCTTCCAGTAGAATACGGCAAGCTTTTAGAGAAAGCTCTGCTCCATTTTTAGGATGTTTGCCATCGCAGTCCTGGAGGTTTTTTGCAACCCATCTCAAATGAGATATAGGAATTGAATAGTTTTTATCATTGAGTATTTTTTCTTCAGTTTCAATGCTCTTCTGATATTTACCAGTTTCATATAATGCTTTGACAAGTTTTGGTAGTGCTTTTTTCCCTTCTGAAGGATATTTAGCAGAGAGTTCATCGAGTACTTGGGCTGCTTTTATTGTATCTTCTTTTGAGAGATAGAGCATACCTAATCTCAACATTGATTGAGGGATAAGCTTGGAATTAGGGAAATTTGCAATAAAGTCTGCAAATGCCTGTATTGCTTTATCCGTATCTTCAGCTCCATCATAAGCCCACCCTATTAAGGAAGCTGTTCTTTCTTTAATTTTAGGGAGTTTTTCTTTTGCTTTTGAGGAGTGGTCTGCTACTACTAAACCGCCAGGAGCGAGCCAGTGCTGAAGGTCTTCAAGTTTTTTAACTGCAACTTTATAAAAATATTCAGATCTTTTAAGTTTCGCATTTGCTAGTAAGAGGTAGTCATCTTTTGTCTGAGGTTTTTCTATTCTTGCAATTATTTCTTCAGGTGTTTCAGTTGGAGTTTGTGTTGCATCCTTTTGAGGGGCTTCTTTTGCATTATTTTGTTTTTTAGCAGTTTCATCCTTTGGTTTTTCAGTTTCTTTCTGTTCTGTATCAGAAGTAACTTTTGCTGCACTAGCAACTTGAGATGCACTTGGAGTTTTTTCTGCTTTTTTTCTTAATTTTTTAGACTCTTTTCTGAGGCTTTCAGCTAAATCAAAATAATTTTGTGCTGCTCTTAGCTGAGCATCACCGATTCTCCATACCTCTTTTTCGTTTTTCTTTTTCCAGTTCCGTTCAAGATTAACATATTGTTCAAAAAGTTCAGCTCCTTTCTGATAATTTTTAGCTGAAGTTTCGCATATCGCTAAGAGGTAAGCTGAAGTTTTACCTCTTTTAGAATCTGCATAATTATTAACGATGTACTGGTACATCGGAATCGCTTCAGTAAAAGCCTGTCTAGCTCGTGCTATTAACTCTTTTTTAGCAGCAAGATCCGGAGCATTTTTAACTTGTTTTGCAATACTATTAGCACGGTCAAATTGAACTTGAGCCATTCTAATTGCAATGTCAGGAGCATTTTCATGGGTAGGGCAACTTCTAAGATAGATTTTATAGATATACATTGCATTATCAAGGAAATCTTGCTGTTCTTTACTGCCTGGTGCCGCCGCTTTGTATGTTTTCCAGTTACGCTCTCCAACTTGTAATAAAGTTATAGGAGTAAATTTTGTATCGTCAGGGAATGTTTCTCCGAGGTATCCTGCAAGAGCTACAGGTTCAAGTATTTTCCCAATTTTTGTATAAGAGTCTATTAGTCTGTAAAGCAAGTCAGGAGCTTGTGCTGAATATCTGATTGTTGAATTCTGAAGTAGCTCTAAGTATTTTGGAATAGCTTTTTGGTACTCTTTCTTAGCATACATTTCATCAGCTTGCTTTCTGTTAACTTTACCTCCGGGCAATTTAACTCCTCTCGGAAGTTTTATTTTTTTTCCTAATTTATTAAGAGCTGCTTTTACCTGGTTAAAACCCGATACGGCTTTATCTGTATATGCAAATTTATTTGTATTGTAGTTTGCAAATATGGTGACAAAATTTCCAGCAGCTTTTTTATAATACTTCAACTGATCGTGTTTTGTTTTCGCTTTTTTTGCTAAACCGAGGTAGTTAAATCCTTTCCAAAGTTTTGCCTGAGCTGAAGGCGCTTGTTCAAATATACCTTGATCTTTAAAACTTTGGTTAAAGCCTTTGATTAATGTTCCGTAGGTTTTAAGATCTTTCAGTGCGTCATTATATCTTCCTAAATAATAAAAAGCTCTAGCCCTTTGAACTGCAGCCATAGCTGACATATAAGTTGCTCCACTCCAATAGATTTCAGATAATGGTTTTAATACACTATTTGCTTTAGTTTCCCATCCGCTTGTTTTCAGTTCAATCATATTTTCAACTGTATCAAGTTTTGTTTGAGCTGAAATTAATTTTGTTTGCATTTCATTTTCAGGTCCGCCCGCATCAGGTTGAATCCATTTCATTCTTCCAATTGCTCTTGTAGCATTATCTGATTCTCCAAGTTGAATGTATGCATATCTCAAATAAGCAACGGCTTTCTGAAATTCTTCAACAGCTCCTTTATCATCAGGATCTGGTTTATGTGTTTTCATATAGGCAAAGTATTCTTCGAGTATTTTTGCAGCTTTCTGATTATCACCCTGATTAACAAATTTAATGCCCAGGATGATTCGAGAAAACGGATATGCCTGGCTTGTTGAAGATATTGAATTGAGAAGCTTTTCTCCTTCTTCAACTTTCCCTTTTCTAAAATATGTTGCTGCTTTTTGGACAATAAATTTATCTCTTTCTTGTGGATGTTTTGTCATTTCAGTATCCAAAAGATAAAAAGACAAGTCATACATGCCTATTTCGTTAAGTTTGTCTGAAAGTTTTATTGTTGAGCTTACCGATTCCTGGGCTTTTACATTTGATCCACAGAAAATAAATCCTGATAGAACAAATGCCGAGAATATAGTGAGTCTTTTTGTACGCATTCGCTGTCTCCTAATTGTTACATATATTAATTTAATTAATCTTTTAAACCATTTTACGAATCATAAATTCAAGCAAAGCAGATGGTTACACTTCTCTGCCTTGGCCCATCAAATTCGCAGAAATATATACTCTGCCAAGTGCCAAGCTTTAATTTTTTGTCTACAACAGGCACTGTCAGAGTAAATCCCATCATAGACGCTTTAATATGAGCTGCACTATTACCTTCAAAATGTCGAAACAGATCCTGATTCCATGGAACAAGCCTTTCGAGAAAAGTAATCATATCTCTTTTGACATCCGGATCTGCATTTTCGTTTATTGTCAGTCCGGCGGTTGTATGACCGGAGTAGACATGGCAAATTCCATTTGTAAAATTATCAGGAATAACAGAATTGATATCTGATGTTATATCAATCAATTCCGAATGATTTTTTGAGTTAATTTTCACAGTAAATATCATAACTACAAAAAGCCCCATATTCCTATTAAAATTTACAACACGGATACTACTAATAGCAGTTTATTCGAAAATTTCAAGTAATTTTTTCTGCAAAGAGAGAAAGAGAGTTATCTCTAGCTCCGCAGATTACGGAAATATCATTTTGATCCAGTTTGGAGCGGATGTATGTAATTGCGTCATTGCGGGTACGGAAGTAAAGGTAAGTTTTATTTCCTTTTTTAGTGTATTTTAGATAAATTTCTTCGGATGTAGGTTTAAAGGAAGTTGTTCCGCCGGCGTAGTAGACAGGTAAGAATGCAAAAATATCATCATTTCTTAAATATTGTTCAAGGTTGTTTAATAAGGGTTGCCACATAAAGTCTAGTGGACCGAAGCCGTGGGGCTGAAAGAGCAGAAGTACTTTTCCGTTTGGAGAGAGCTCCTGCGATGTTTTCAGACATGAGATAATTTTTTCAACATTATGGGCATAGTCATCATAAATAGAGCAACCTTTTGAAGTTTTTCCTTTAAAATTATATCTGCGCACTACACCGTTAAATTTTGATGCAGCATTAATCACATTGTTCTCGTTTAGTTGGAGCATTTTATAGCATGCTGTAAAGATGGCAAGGAAATTCCAAGTTGAGTGAAGTCCAGGCATTGGTAATTTAACGGTTGTAGTCTTAGATTGACAGTGCAGTTCAGCAGAGCAGACAACTGGTGAAGGGGTATATCCGGAGCAGGATGGGATAGAGGGAGTTTTTTCATTTGTTTTGATTTGCTCAGTTGTGCTAAACCTGTATACTTTCAAGTGTTCAAAGGCTTCTGCTCCTAAAAAATTGTATGTTTCATTATTGATAGTGACTGCTTTTTTTACTTTTTTTAAAAATTTTATAAACAGAGCTTTAAGTTCATCTTTAGGGTAGTGATCTGTGCCTAAATTTGTTATAACGGCATAGTCGGGAGAATATTTTAATAAGCTTTTATCACTTTCATCTGCCTCAAAAATTACATGGTTACCCTTGCCGTACCGAAAATTACCAACATTTAATTTTGATGCAAAAGCATGAGAAATGCCACCTCCTATCATTATCGGATCTTGTTTCAGGTTAAACAAAGTTTCTGCCATCCATGCAGTTACTGTTGTTTTTCCTGAACTGCCGCAGATAGCAATACTTTTTTTATCTTTAAGAGAATTTATTGCAGAAGCGAGCAATTGAGCTCTATGTACAAACTGAATATTTTTTGCAGCCAGAAAATCCGGATTATCTTTTTCAACAGCAGAAGAAAAAACAATTAAATCTGGATTTCCCTGCTGAATGAAAGAGCCATTTTGGGGAAAGAGTTGAATCTTGCTGTTTGATAATGTTTGAAAAATTCCCTGCTGTCCTGATGAATCTAAAGCACGATCACTGCCTGAGACATTAATTTTGTAAATTTTTACGAGCATTTGAGCTAAAGCACTCATTCCAATGCCACCAATACCGATGAAGTGAATTTTTTTTATGTTATCCAGATTAATGTTTGATTCGGGATGCATAGTTCTTTAAAATTCCAACTCTTAATCCATTTGTACTTACAATGAATTCCTGAAAGTTAAATGAACGGAGAATTTCTGTTAAAATTAATAATCCTGCTGGCATTTCTTCTGCCCGGTCTTTTTCCATACCTGGTAATCGTCTTCTGTTTTTTAAGTCCATTTTTGCTATTTCTTTACTCATTTGAGCAACATCTTTTCTTGTGCATTTAACTTCATGGATATTTAATCGGTCATAAACTGCTTGTTTTAAATGAATTGCGGCAAAAGTTGTAACAGTACCACCCGTAGCGATGACTTCTGGATTTGTTGAGCTTGTCCAATTTTGATATTTTTCAACTATAGGTTGTAGTTGTTTTCTTATATATCTGCCTGCAGCCATTCTTTTATACATTGAAATATCTTCTGTAATATTAAAAAGTTCCGCGATATTTACACAGCCTATTTCCAAACTCTCGCCTGATGCCATTAAATTTTTAGTTCCCCAGCAAATTTCTGTACTACCTCCGCCAATATCAAAAGAAAATAAGGTATTTTCTGTGTATAGGTCGGCGGTTGCACCTAAAAAAGTATATTGTGCTTCTTCTTTTCCACTAAGAACCTGAGGGAAAATACCGAATTTTTGATGACATTTTACTAGAAATCTATTGCGGTTTTCGGCATTTCGAACTGCACTTGAAGCTGTTACTATCAGGTCAGAGACTCCTTCTTTCTGTGCAATTAATTTCATTTCCATTACAGTGTTAATTGCGTAATTGACAGCATCGTCTGATAAACAGCCATTCTTTTTAACTTCTGCACCAAGTTTTGTGATGGTATAAAATTCATTCAGAGGAGAGATGGTCTGGTTATCATTGATTGTTGCAATTAAAAGCACAATGGAATTACTTCCAATATCAACTACTCCAATTTTTAATTTTCCTTCCATTGCTTCAATATTTCCTCTATTTATTGTTTTATGTTATTAGCGCAGAAAGTGCCAGTCATAAAATCTTAATTCTTTACCGCCTGTTAATGTTCGACCTATTCTTATCGTGCATGTAAATATTCGCCCTGCCATATTTTTCCCGGGAGAAGCATCAACGAGAAAAGTATAAAAACCCGATTCTCTGAAAGAGTATTTACCTTTTACTTTTTTATAAATATCATCGTCCAACGAATCCATTAAAGATGTTTTACTTTTCAGCAGTTCATTACGAGCTTTGAAAATAGATTCAACATCGGTTTTGTCAAGTCCAGTTTCTAACTGCATAAGATTTTCATTATTTTCAGCAAAAAAATTGCTGTTTCCGCGTATTGGAGGAAGTCCTTTGGGTGGAATTAAGCGAAATGCATTCATTAATCCATCCTTACTAGGAGTGAAGAATTTCTCCACATCGGGAATCCATAGCATTTCTTCTCTGTACTGCATTGCATAGTTTCTGGGCAATGGTTCCATTCCTTCTTCTTTATAGTCATCTTTTTCAAATCCGCCGTTGATATGTACAAAATCATTGCTGTCGACATAATCAAGTACAGAATTAAGGAAAAACTTATAATCTTCTAGTTTTTCATCATCATCTTCATAGGCTGACTTATGTTTTTGCAGGAATTTTACCGGATTAGAACCTGAAATATCAATTCCTGAAGCAGCATCAAAAATTTTTACTGAAATTTCTGCATCTTCATCATTTTCAATTTTATGTATTGAGCCATCCGCAAGAAAGCGTTCATTTTCCTCTTCCTCATCTTTATCTGATGCGAGGCTTCTAGTCGGGTGCTTTGCAATATCTGAGGCTAGCAGCCAGATTGTTTTAACCGCTGCACTTTCGGCTAAATATTTGGAATGCAACCGCGTAGTATTGATAGAAGATAATCTATATGAGATACGGGAGAAAGTGACTGTTGAAAAAGTCAGTAAGGAAAGCAGGACAGTTAAAGCGAGAACAACAATTAATGCAATACCTTGTTCTTCTTTACTCTTTCCGAATAAATTTTTTTTTGTCCAAATAAAAAATTTCATATTTCTGCCATACCCGATTAATCCGCAACAAAAATGACTATTGTGTTGCCCGATCATAAAATCTTCTTCCGTAATTACTGCGTAATCCGGCTGCTGCAGTGCGGCGTAACCAGCACTCTTCTTTTCCATTTTCCCAAACAATTTTCATTGAAACAGCCATTGGGATGTTTTTGCGTTCATCCTCATCCCAGTCATCTTCCCAAACCAGGTTTCTATCCCGATCTACATCTGCGTATTGAAATTCCACGCTTTCAATACCTTCTGCAATGACTTCTTCGATCATTGGAAGGTCATCCCAATATAACTGTGGAGTATCCCTGTAGCCGACCACCAGTGTGTCTCCATCTTTAAAGATTGTAATAAAGCGGATTCCTCCGTCTTTTATTACATTCACTCGATGAATTGCAGCAAAACTTATTCTGTCATGGTCACCAAGAAATGTACTCTTTTTTTTCAAATCTTCATCTTTCCAGTCAAAAGGTACTATATTAGAAAAATTCGTATTTACAATCTTATCTATGCTTATTAATGTTTTTAGTTGAATATTTTTTTTCTGAACCTTTAACCAAGTACGCTGAACTGAAAATAAAGAAGTCCCTGCAGCTATGAAAACCAGCAGCATTATGGATACTGCTACGATGACTTCAAGAAGTGTGAACGGTGTTTTTTTAACTATTCTTTTCATTTATGCCTTAACTTGTAACTTTCAGTCTCTTTATAAATATGAATACTTTACCCTTCTTTTTTAAAATAATCAGCGACATCATCAATAATATTTTCTAGAGTATAACGGGGTTCCCAATCTGTCTTATCTTTAATTTTATCTATGTTGGGCAAACGCCTGCGCATATCTTCAAATCCTGCTTCATATGCTTCTTCGTATGGAATATGATTTATTTTTGAAGTACTCTTTATCTGATTTATTAACATTTTTGCGAGATTATTGATGGTTGTTTCACGCTTCGTTCCAATATTGTATATTTCTCCTATTGTATCGCTTCTTGCAGCGAGGAGTCTTAGTGCTCTAACCGTATCGTAAACATGGCAGAAGCATCGGCTTTGTTCTCCATCTCCATAAACGGTAATAGTTTCATTTTTAAGAGCTTTTTCAACGAAACGCGGAAGAACCATTCCATATCTTCCTGTTTGGCGGGGACCTACTGTATTAAAAAAACGCACGACTGTTACCGGCAATTCAGAAGACCTGTAGTGAGCCATTCCAAGAAATTCATCTATAAGTTTACTGCATGCGTATGCCCATCTGCATCTGCTGGACGGACCAATAAGCAAATCATCTGTTTCTGAAAAATTTTCCTTTTCAGATTTACCGTAAACTTCACTTGTTGATGCGAGGATCAGTCTGGTTTTTTTTCTTGCTGCTCCTTTTAATACTTTTTCAGTACCATGAACATTGGTGGTTATAGTTCTGACAGGGTCGTGAACGACAAGTTCTACGCCTACGGCAGCAGCTAAATGAAATACAATATCAGATTTTGAAATAAGATATTCCAATTCAGGCAGGTGCAAGATATCTCCTTCAACTATATCAAGTTTGGAATTATTTTGTACTGATTCAAGGTTTTTCATTGAACCAGTTGAGAAATCATCGACGACTACAACTTCATTGCCGTCGTTAATCAACGATTCAACCAGATGACTACCTATAAAACCGGCTCCACCTGTTACAAGGTATTTCATTATTCAGCCTCCAGAACTTTTATAATATTCATATAACTTTAATTATTATTATAGAAACAATATAACAGATTCAACAAATAACAAACATTCTCTTGAATATTGGAGAAAAAATTTAACAATTATTAACTTTACTTTATTCGTAATAGGATGTAGATTCTAATCTGTAAGAAATAGATTTTATAATAAAGATTTTGGAAAAAGATTTATGGAAATAAAAAACAGTGATTTGGATGATCATATAATTCGTATTATACAAGAACTCCAAAAAGCAGGATATGAAACTTATCTGGTCGGGGGGGCAATCAGGGATTTACTTCTTGGGCGTACTCCAAAAGATTTTGATATTTCTACTGCGGCGACACCGGAAGAGGTTAAAGCAGTTTTTGGCAAACGAAAATCCAGGATAATAGGAAAACGGTTCAGATTAGTTCATTATTATCACGGGAATGAAATTGTTGAAATTAGCACTTTTCGAAGAGCTCCGCAGGAAGTTGAAGGAGAAACTCCTTTTTTTGATAATGATTTTGGAACGGCTCAAGAGGATGCCTGGCGCAGAGATTTTACTGTAAACTCTCTTTTTTATAATCCAACCACAAAAAAAATTATTGATTATACCGGGAATGGGCTTTCTGATATTGAAACGCGAACAGTTAGGGTGGTTGGTGCCCCGCTGGAAAGGTTTGAGGAAGATCCCGTACGAATTCTCAGGGCACTGAAGTTGGTTGGACAATATGGCTTTTCCCTTCATCCTGATACGAAAACAGCTTTAAAAAACAGTATTTCCTTAATTACTCAGTGTTCGCATTCAAGACTGGCTCTTGAACTTGAAAAAATTATTCGCAGACCGTATTCGCATTCGATTTTTTCAGCTTTTTATGAATATGGTTTTTTAGCATATTATTTGCCGTATATGCATGAACACTGGAATACGGATAACGGTAAATTTATGATTGAAATATTAAAATTACGCAATGAGCGTACCCTTCAGGGGAAATACAGAGACAGTATATCGCTGGCACTTGCATGTGCGGCTTATCCTTTTATTGAATCAGCTCTGCCCGCTTATTCGGAACCGGATCTGAGGGGCTGGAAATATTTTTCAGGCATTGAAAAACAGATCAGGAAGCACATAATAATGCTTTTTGCCCCATATCATTTTCCCAAGCGGATAATATTTTCATCAATCGGCACGATAATGCTTATCCCATCATTTATAAATATGATAAATGTCAAGCGAGTTCTTAACAGTTCAAAGTACCTTCATGGCAAGGAGCTGATGACTATTATAAATACACTGAAATGGGATGACTGTAAGCTTGCGGAGTTCTGGCCTCTGCATGGAACCAGACGGAAACCTAAAACTCCATATCATACCTGCCGGAAGAAAAAACAGTCGGAAAAAAGGCATAAGAAAACCAAAAATGAATAAAGATTCAACTTTAAAAATATTTGATGATATGGCAGTTGTCGTTGCTGCAGCTGGAGTTGGGAAAAGATTTTCTAAGTATAAAAACAAGTTGTTTGTATCATTGGAAAATGAACCTGTTTTTATAAGAACACTGAAAAATATAATTGATTTTATTCCTCCTGAAAATATCTTTTTAAGTATTAATCCCAGAATCAGACAACAGTATATAGAATATCTTGAGAAATATTTTGAAGATAGAGGTGCCGATATTAATATTATTAGTGGCGGTCAAACAAGAATGCATTCAGTTTATAATGCAATAAAACAGATTCCTGAATCAATTAAGTTTACTGCAGTTCACGATGCAGCAAGACCTTATGCGGATTATAACCTTTTTCGAAAATGCTTGATGGCTGCTGATGAATTCGGAAGTGCTGTTCCGGCAAAAAAAATTACAGATACGATCAAAAGGTCGAGCAGTAAGAATTTTATTATAGAAGAGATTGATAGAGAAAATGTGTGGGCTGTTGAGACGCCTCAAATATTTTTGCGCGATAAGTTATTGATGGCATATCAATATGCATTTGAAAAAGGTTTGAGTTCAAATGATGATGCTGGTGTAATGGAATATTCGGGTTTTCAACCTTATATTGTGGAAAACACTTTTTTAAATAAAAAAATAACTTTTGCAGATGATATTGTCCCCAGTTCAATGTATGATAAATCAGCAATGAAAATCTCAATAAAAAAAACATCTGATTAACTGTATGAAAATTTTACTTATATCTTCAAATAATGCTACAAATCCATACCCTGTATACCCGTTAGGATGTGCCGTTATCGCTGAAGCTTTGATTTGTGCTGGACATGAAGTTGAAATTCTTGATGTTATGCCAATTCGCGAAAATTATGATCAACTGAGGCAGGCAGTAGTGGATTTTCAACCGGCAGTTGTTGGTATTTCAATAAGAAATATTGATAATGTTAATATTCTCGAAGAGAAATCATTCCTAAAATTTCCAACTCAAATAACAGAAATTATTCACTCTGAATTTGCCGGAATTCCGGTTATTCTTGGAGGTTCAGGTTTCTCAATCATGCCGGAGCGTATTCTTGAATTTGTCGGGGCAGATTACGGAGTTGCCGGGGAGGGTGAAGAAATTTTTATTAACATAGTACAACAACTTGAGGCTGGCATAAAATTAGATAAAAAAATTTTTAAAAGTGATAAACCTTTATATGGTTCTGATATTCATGGGGCAGTATATAAAAAAAATCTTGTTTCGTTTTATAGTGAAAATGGTTCAATTCTTCCTCTGCAGACAAAACGGGGGTGTCTGAATCATTGCCTTTATTGTTCTTACCCTTTTCTTGAAGGGCGGAATATACGATGCAGACCGCCTGAAGATGTTGTTAATGACATCAGGTTCCTTAAAGAAGAAATGAATGCTGACTATCTCTTTTTTACAGATTCAGTGTTTAATGATGCTGATGGTGAGTATCTGAAAATAATTGAAGCTATTGAAAAAGCAGATGTTAATTTACCATGGACTGCTTTTTTTCAACCGGACCCTAAATTAAACAGAGACTTGATTCTTAGAATGGCAAGGACTGGTTTACATTCTGTGGAACTAGGTCCTGATGCTGCCTCTGATACAACACTAAAAGCTATTGGAAAAAATTTTTCATTTCAAGATGTATTGCGGTGTAATGAACTTTTCGCATCTGAAAATATTCCTGTTGCAAATTATTTTATGATGGGCGGACCAGGCGAAAATAAACAAACAGTTATTGAAGGAGTCGAAAATATCCGTGCTTTGAATATGTCTGTCTCTTTTGTTTTTCTCGGTATTAGAATATTACCATGTACTCCGCTATTTAAAATTGCGATAAAACAAAATGTTATTTCTGAAGATAGTGATATTATTACTCCACATTATTATTTTTCGCCTGAAGTTGATAAAAAATGGCTCGAAAAATATTTGAATGACACACTGGGAAAAATTAAAAACTGTGTTTATCCTCCAAATTCAATGGATGCCGGTATTCAAATATTACGAAAAATGGGGTATAGAGGCAACCTTTGGGAACTTATGGTTAAAAAAAGAAAATCCTAGCTTTATTACCAGGATTTTTAGATATTTTCTCCTTTTTTCCCAATTTTTACTTGAAGGCATCTTTTGGATTATTATATTTACTGTGAAATAATTAACAATGTGATTTATTTCACAAGAAAAATTTCTTAAAAAAGACAAATTTATGTTTTTTGCAAAGAGTTAGGATAAAAATGAAACATGAACTTTCAAAAGGATGCGTTGATTTTATAAAAGACGCAGAGTTGACAGACTTGCTGTCAAGTACAAAAGAAGATGCGGTGCGTGTACGCGAAGTTATAGCAAAAAGTATGGCGAAAGAGCCGCTTACTGCAGGAGAAACAGCAGTTCTTTTATCTGTAAGAGATGAGTCATTGCTAGAGGAGATATATGATGCCGCACGGGAACTTAAGAAAGATGTGTATGGAAACAGGATTGTAATTTTCGCGCCATTATACATTGGTAATTTTTGTGTAAATGATTGTAAATATTGTGCATTCAGACGGTCATTGCGGACAACGGTTAGAAAAAGTTTGGCAGACATGGAAATTGTTAGCCAGGTTGAAGCACTTGAAGATGCGGGGCATAAGCGGCTTATTCTTGTTTATGGCGAGCATCCCGATTATACACCGGAATATATAGCTCACACAGTTAGAGAAGTTTATTCTGTAAAAAAAGGCAAAGGAGATATTCGCAGAGTGAATATCAATGCTGCACCGATGAATCATGACGGATATAAAATTGTAAAAGAAGCAGGCATTGGCACTTATCAGATTTTTATGGAAACCTACCATCATGAAAGCTATGCAAAATATCACCCTGCAAATACACATAAGGGAGATTATCTTTATCGTCTTGATGGATTGACCCGTGCTTACGAAGCAGGTTGTGATGATGTTGGAATAGGGGCTCTTTTTGGTCTTTACGACTGGCGTTTTGAAGTTTTAGGAATGGTTACTCATTCACTCTATTTGATGCAGCGTTTCGGATGCGGACCTCATACAGTAAGTTTTCCGCGTATTCGTCCTGCACATGGAGTGCAGCTTGAAGAGAAATATCAGGTAAGTGATAAAGATTTCAAAACACTTGTAGCCGTACTTCGTCTTGCGATACCATATACAGGGATGATTCTGACAGCTCGAGAAACACCGGAAATTCGCAGAGAAGTGATGGAATTTGGAGTTTCTCAAATTGATGCCGGAACAAGAATTGAGCTTGCCGGTTATACTAAAAAGAGTGAGCAGGAACTGAATAAAGAACAGTTCAGCATTGGAGATACTCGAAGTATGGATGAAATTCTACGCGAATTACTGGAAAATGATTATATTCCGAGTTTTTGTACTTCATGTTATCGTCAAGGACGAACCGGAGAGCAATTTATGGAATTTGCTATACCCGGATTTATTGAAAAATTTTGTACTCCGAATGCTTTATTGACATTAGAGGAATATCTTTTAGATTACGCTGAGCCTGAAACATTGAAAATTGGCGAAGAATTAATCAAAAGAGAACTTGAAAGATATAATCATCCTAATAAAGACAAATTATTGGAAAAGTTAAAACGAACAAAGCTGAATTCCGAACGGGATTTATATTTTTAATTATGACAGATAAAGCAGAAATTGAACAGTTACTGGCTCTTGAAGACAAAGACGATATTGCGGATCTTTTTGAAAAAGCCTATCAAGTTAAAACAGAGAATGTAGGTAGAGTTGTCTATCTGCGCGGACTTATTGAATTAAGCAATATTTGTCACAAGAATTGCTGTTACTGCGGAATAAGAAGAGATAATCAAAATGTTGACAGATATCAATTGTCAAAGGAGGAGATACTGCGTGAAGCTAAATGGATTTATGAAAATAGATATGGTTCAATAGTTTTACAGGCAGGGGAACGGGACGATGGACCTTTTATAGATTTTATAGAGGAGTTGGTTTCAGAGATCAAACAGATAGGCTCCGGGGCGTTGGGGATAACGCTTTCTCTAGGTGAACAATCATTAGAAACCTATCAGAGATGGTTTAAAGCTGGCGCACATCGTTATTTGTTAAGAATAGAGACGAGTAATCCTGAATTATATAAAAAAATTCATCCGCCGGAAATGAGTTTTGAAAATCGTGTTGAATGTCTGAAAAGATTAAATAAGAGTGGTTATCAGGTTGGAACTGGAGTTATGATAGGTATTCCTGGGCAAACCTTATCTGATCTTGCGGGCGATGTTCACTTTTTTAAAGAGTATGATATAGATATGATAGGGATGGGGCCGTTTATTCCTCATAAGGATACTCCGATGGGTGGTTATCTTACAGATTTTAATCATGAGGAACAATTTCTTCTGGGGTTAAAAATGATAGCTGTGACAAGGATTGCTCTTGAAGATATTAATATTGCAGCCGCTACAGCTCTTCAGGCCCTTAAAGATGATGGTAGAGAATTGGCGTTGAAAGCCGGGGCAAATATTATTATGCCGAATGTTACTGATACAAAATATCGACATTCATATCAGCTTTATGAAAATAAACCCTGTCTTGATGAAAATTCAAATCAGTGTAAATTATGCCTTTCAGCGAGGATCTCTTCTGCGGGAGAAGCAATAGGTTATGAAAAATGGGGAGATTCACCTCATTTTTCCAGAAGGCAGCATTAAATAAAGTGGATTAACAGTATAAATGAAAAAATTAAATAAAAAACGCATTGAATCAGATTTTTTAGGAAGTATGGAAATTCCTGTTGATGCTTTATATGGGATTCATACACTTAGAAGTGTCAATAACTTTCCTCTTTCTGGTCGGAAAGTTGTTCCTGCATTGATCCACGCATTCGGATATGTGAAAATGGCATGTGCTACAGCTAATTACAATCTTGATTATTTAAAAAAAGATATATACGATGCAATTTTTCAAGCTTGCGGTGAGATGAGTCAGGGAAAATTAGATGAACATATAATTGTTGATGCTCTCCAGGGTGGAGCTGGAACTTCTACCAATATGAATGTAAATGAAGTTATTGCAAACAGAGCACTTCAGATTATCGGTGAGCCAGCAGGCAGTTATCATATTATTAGCCCCATTGATACTGTAAATTTACACCAGTCAACGAATGATACATATCCTACAGCTTTAAAAGTTGCAGCAATTTTCAGTATCAAAAAACTTGAACAGTCTCTGATTTGCCTCCTTGAATCGTTTCAGAAAAAAGAAAAAGAATTTGCTCATATTGTAAAGGTTGCACGCACGCAAATGCAGGATGCTGTTCTTATTACATTAGGTCGCGAAATGGGAGCATACGCTGAAGCTGTCGGCAGAGATCGCTGGCGTGTATTCAAATGTGAGGAACGCCTAAAGGTGATAAATTTAGGAGGCACTGCTGTCGGTACTGGTATTGGAGCACCTAGGCAGTATATTTTTAAAGCTACAGATTTTCTTAGAAAATTTACAGCTTTAAGTATTGCAAGAGGTGAGAATCTTGTTGAATCAACACAAAATATTGATTCACTTGTGGAAGTCAGTGGGATTTTGAATGCAACTGCTGTTAATTTAATGAAAATAGCGTCAGATCTAAGGCTAATTTCATCAGGACCTGAAGCAGGCCTTGGAGAAATAAAATTACCTGCAGTTCAAGCTGGCTCATCAATTATGCCGGGTAAAGTAAATCCGGTAATTCCGGAAGCTGTGACTCAGGCGGCTTTAACTGTTATGGCTAATAATACAGTGATAACGCAGGCTGCCGCAATGGGGACATTAGAGCTTAATCCGTTTATGCCGTTAATTGCTGATAAGCTTCTTGAGTCCATTTTATTACTTGAGAAAAGTTGTCTGATTTTTGCAGAAAAATGTGTTGATGGAATAATTGCAGATGAAGAGAAATGCAAAAAACATGTTAATTCATCCACTGCATTAATTACTGCACTTATATCAGAAATAGGATATTCAGAGGCTCAGAAAATTATCAATACCGCTGAAGAAAATTCCATTCATCTAAAAGATGCGGCAGTAGATTATGGCTTTATCTCAGAAGAAAAATTTAATACTATTATCCAGCCTGAAGTTGTAAACAGACTTGGATCTAAAGGGATACAAAAATGATTAATACCCCTAAAGGGTTACGGACTCAAATTGGTATATTTGGAAGAAGAAATGCCGGTAAATCGACATTTCTGAATGCATTAACCCGTCAGCAGGTCTCATTAGTTTCTGATGTTCCTGGAACGACGACCGACCCTGTTGAAAAAGCTATGGAAATGCTTCCGGTAGGACCTGTGTTATTTATCGATACAGCTGGTATTGATGACTGTGGGGTTTTGGGGGAAATGCGTGTCGAGAAAACCAGAAAAATTTTTGACCGCTCTGATATCGCAGTAATTGTTGCGGAACCGACTCACTGGGGTGATTTTGAAATTCAGCTGATTAGGGAATTTAATAAGCGAGGTACTGCATTAATCGTTGTTCTGAATAAGTGTGATATACAGCAGCCTTCAGATGGATTAATAGAATATTTGAATGATAACAAAATACCGTATATTATGACTTCTGCAATTTTAGGGCAGGGTGTCGCGGAGTTCAGAAATAAACTTATTGAAATTCTTCCCGACTCTTTTTTTCTACCTGCATCAATTGTTGGAGATTTAATCAGTGCTGGTGATACTGTAATTCTTGTTGTTCCTATTGACCTTGAAGCTCCTAAGGGGAGGTTGATTATGCCGCAGGTGCAAACTATCAGAGATATTCTTGATAATGATGCGTATTGTACCGTAGTAAAAGAGCGTGAGCTTCGTGATGCCCTTTTAAATATGAAAACACCTCCATCTCTCGTTATTACAGATTCTCAGGCTTTTTTGAAAGTGGCTGCAGATGTGCCTGATGATATTCCTATGACCTCTTTTTCTATACTTTTTGCAAGATTTAAAGGAGATTTGCAGACTTTTGTCAGTGGTGCTCTTGCCATTGAATCCCTGCGTCCGGGTGACAAAATTCTGATTGCAGAGGCGTGTTCTCATCATCCTATAGGCGAAGATATAGGGCGAGTGAAGATTCCGCGCTGGTTGACTCAGTATGTCGGAGGAAAACTTGATGTAACGGTCATTCAGGGGCATGATTTTCCTGATAATTTAAGTGATTATAAATTGGTTATTCATTGCGGTTCCTGCACTTTTAACCCGAAAATGCTTATGTCCAGATTAATCAAATGCCGGGATGCAAATGTTCCGATTACCAATTATGGAATTGCAATAGCTTATTCTCTCGGTATCTTTGAAAGAGCTTTAACCCCGTTTAATATTCCTGTAGTTTAAAAAAGTTTTAACTTTTATCACTACTTTTCCATTTTTGCATAACTTCCCTATAGATTTTAATTTTAATTTGTTGTATAATATATTATAGGCATGGAGGGGATGATGATGGTTGTTATGTAATAATTTTTGGAATGGTGTAGTTATGTCTTTTAGAATAATATTAGTATTTTTGGTTTTGTTTACCGCCTGTTTTTTGCATGTGGATGTTTTTGCGCAAAATGAACTTCCCGTAACTCCTGCGGCATATTGGAAACTTGACGATGCAACAGCAGATACTGTTATTGATGAGCGCGGTAATTATAATGGAATCGGGCAAAATTCACCTGTTGCTGGTGCTGCCGGACTTTTTAATACCTGTTTTCAATTTCAAAATGAAACTTCCGGCGATGATGAATATATATCTTTAAACCGTACTCTTGGTATAAATTCCGGGAGTTTTACCTTATCTGCATGGATTAATCCTGCTGCTGTTCCTGACGAGGGAGTGCTACATGTTTTTGGAGGAGGAGTTGGATTCGGAATTACGGGTGATTTAACCGTAGTTCTTACAAAACCGACAGATTTATCCGAATCGAGAACCATATCTCCTTCTGACGATGCTGTTCCTCTGAATACCTGGACTCATATTGCTGTTACTTATGACAGTGGTTCAAAAACTTATTCTTATTTTGTTGGAGGGGATGCATCGGGCACCGGAACATGGAATTATTCTTTTGACGAAGGCATTTCTTTAATTGGGAAAGCAACGACTGCCGGTGGTTTGTTTTTCGGGAAACTTGATGAACTTAGAGTTTATTATGGTATTCTTTCCGCCGATAATATAAAAACACTTGCAAATTATCCGCCTGATAGTGCTGCTGATTCTTTTAGTGTCAGAACTAATGGTGGTATAAAAGTGCCGGTGCCCGGGGTTCTGCAGAATGATACCGATCCGGAAAACGATGCATTGTCTGTATCTTTAATTAATGCTCCAACTGAAGGTTCAGTTACTCTCAATGCTGATGGCAGTTTCGTCTATATTTCAAATGGGGGTTTTACTGGAACTGATTCGTTTACTTATAGTGTATCTGATGGAAAAGCTGAATCTGAAAGTTCCGTTATTTTAACTGTGGATAGTGGTGTTGATAATTTGCCTGTAGCTAAAGACGATTCATTCAGTCTTGTTGTAAATAAGCCGATAATTATACAGTCACCTGGAATAATTTTTAATGATTATGATATTGATGGTGATTCATTGGCTGCTTTTCTTCAGGATTCAGCACAGCATGGAACTGTTTCTGTCGATCCATCAGGTTTTTTCTACTATATTCCGGATGTTGATTTCGAAGGAGATGATTCTTTTACATATATTGTTCAGAATAGTTATGGAAATAGCAACAAAGCAACAGTTAATTTTTCTGTAAGTGGTAAAGATAATAACCATACTCCGTATGCATTGGCTGATTTTTATTCGCTAGAAACTCAGACTACTTTTTCTGTTCCGCTTTCAATGGGAGTAGTGGCAAATGACTTTGATGCTGACGATGATGTTTTAAGTGCTGTAGAAGTTTCAGGACCAGAATTTGGAACTTTAACTTTGAATAGTGACGGCTCTTTTACATATTTGCCAGGTGATTTTATAGGGACAACTTCTTTTTGTTATAAAGTCAATGATGGTACAGTCGACAGCAGTTATACTGAGGTTCTGCTTGATGTAACTCCTACCGGAGAAAATAATGCTCCAATCGGAACTCCTGATTCCTATACAGCAGGCAATGGAGAGACTCTTAGTGTGTCTGGCGAGGATGGTGTTTTGGCAAATGATTTTGATGCTGATGGTGATAATTTAAGCGTCTCATTAATTGATACGCCTCATTATGGGACTATAAATTCAATACAGCCGGATGGTTCTTTTGAGTACAAGGCTCCAGATCACTTTTCTGGAATTGACTGGTTTACATATAGAATATCTGACGGTACAATCGCAAGAGACCGTATTCTTGTTAAATTGGAAATTTCAAATCAGCCTCCAACTGCTAATGATGACTCCTACTCTATGATTCAGGATGAGTTTTTAAATATTGATGCACCGGGCTTGTTGGATAATGATACAGACCCGGAAAATGATCCGCTTACAACCGTGAAAATTTCAGATCCGCAGAATGGAACTCTAACTCTAAATGAAGATGGTTCATTTTCATATACGCCTAATCCTGAATTTATCGGATCAGATTCTTTTTCATATACTGTTAATGATGGAAATATTGATGGAAATAGTGCAAATGTTTTAATTGATGTTAAAAAGAGAAATACTCCTCCTTCTGTTCAGGAAGAAGAATATCATTTATTGGTAAATCAACCGCTTTTAATTTCCGCTCCAGGGCTTCTTGCTAATGATTCGGATGCTGACAATGATTTATTAACTGCAGAAGTCGACGAATCGCCCGCTCATGGTGATTTGACTCTATATGAAGATGGTGCTTTTTCATATTTGCCGGATACAGATTTCCAGGGAACAGATTCGTTCTCTTATACAGTTTTTGATGGTAGCGACTACAGTGTTCTTGTTACTGTGAATTTATTTGTTGAGCAGGAAGGAACTGTGATTGCTCCACAACCAGTCGGTGACTTATATTATGTTTCTTCAAACTCTCCTTTATCTGTTCCGTGGCAATCAGGAATTCTTCTCAATGACATAAAAGGCTCTTTTGATGAACTTACCGCAGTTGTAGACAATTCCCCTCTCAATGGAGTTTTAACTTTACTAGATGATGGTTCTTTTTCTTATACTCCTAATCAGGACTTTTCCGGATTTGATTCATTTTCCTATTATATTGAGTACAATGAAAATTCAACACCAGTAGTCCCAGTAAAAATCGTTGTCCTAAGTGATGAAAGTGATGTGATTCCAACGCCATTGCCTGATGTTTATGAAACTCCTTATAATACAATTCTTAATGTCTCATCCGATTTAGGTGTTATCTCTAATGATTTAATAGCTGATACTGAAAATTATACCGTAGAGCTTGTTGATGATGCATATTACGGCTTTGTTGACTTGAAAGCAGATGGTTCTTTTGAATATGAGCCTGATTCCGATTTTTCAGGGATAGACTGGTTTTCTTATATTCTTACTAACGCAAGTAATAATTCAAACACAGTTTTTGTAAAAATTACAGTTAACACGCCGAACTTAAATACACCTCCATCTGCTCAGGATGATACTTTTTCGGTAGTAGAAAACAGCGTTCTCGAAGTTGAGTTGCCCGGAGTTCTTGCAAATGATTCAGATCCGGATGGAGATGGTATAACCGCAGTTAATGATAGTAATCCGGTTCACGGCGTATTAATTTTTGAGGAAGACGGTTCTTTTTCCTATACTCCGGAAACTGATTTTGTTGGAACAGATTCTTTTTCATATAGAGCTTTTGATTCGGAGGATTACAGTAATACTGCAACTGTCACTATAGATATAACTTCACAGAATCAGAATAATCCGCCTGTGGCACAAAATGACTCTTATTCTGCTTTCCTCAATTCGCCTCTGCAGGTCGACGCACCTGGGGTTCTTGCAAATGATTCAGATCCGGAAGGTGCTCAATTGAGTGTAAGTGTTGTTACTATGCCTGAAAATGGAACCCTTGAACTCAATGCGGACGGATCATTCCTTTATACTCCTGATGAAGCCTTTTCAGGAACTGATTACTTTGAATATTCTGCAAGTGATGAAAATCTTGAAAGCAATGTTGCAACAGTTACTATTACTGTTGCAAATAATCATATTCCAGTCTCTAATCCAGATACATATTCAATAAATATTAACAAGGAACTTCTTGTTCCTGCCTGCGGAGTATTATCCAACGATATAGATGCAGATGGAGATATTCTTACTGCAGCAAGCGAGGATCCTCCACAGCACGGTGAGCTGATTTTTAATGAAGACGGTTCTTTCCTTTATATTCCTGAATCTGATTATGTCGGAACAGATTCCTTTACTTATTATTCGGAGGACGAATACGATTATTCTGATTCTGTAACTGTTTCAATTTCAATTAATTCTGAAAATTCAAATATACCTGTTGTGCCGGTTAGTGATTACTATTCAATTTCAGCAGGAAATTTATTAACTCTCGGAGTTGCATCCGGCGTTCTAGCTAACGACTTGGATTTGGACAATAATATTTTAACCGCAGAGTTACTGAATAATGTTGAACATGGAGCTTTAAGTTTAAATCCTGACGGCTCCTTTTCATACCAGCCCGACTCCGGTTTTTCCGGTATAGATGCATTTACATATCGGGCTACGGATTCCGTTGCTTATACGGATTCAATTTCAGTAACAATTAATGTTCTTCCTTTGAATGACAATGCTGTGCCTGTTGCTGTATTTGATAAATATTATTCACCACAGGGAGCTTCTTTTTTCGTGCCGACTGAAAGAGGTATTCTTGCAAATGATTTTGACCCTGATTCAGAAGACCCGTTTGCCATTACAGTAGAAATTGACCCATACTACGGTTTATTAACAATGAATGATGATGGTTCTTTTCTCTATGAGCCGGAAGATGAATTATTTACAGGAATTGATTTCTTTTCATACTACATTTCAGATGGTAACTCTAACAGCAGAATGGCTACTGTTATGATTTTTATTACTCCGAAGGATACAAATAATCCGCCTCAGGCCTCAGGCGATTTTTATACTGTAGTTGCAAATTCAACTCTTGAGGTTAATGTGCCTGGTGTGTTGTCTAATGATTCGGATCCTGATCAGGATGCGTTGTCGGCTGTTAAAGTAACTGACCCTTTGCATGGTACATTGGAATTTAACTCGGATGGCTCCTTTACTTATTCTTCTCTTGCAGGTTTTGTAGGGGAAGACTCATTTACTTATATTGCAAATGATTCTGAACTTAATAGCAATATTGCAACTGTTTCTATTTCTGTTACAGCTCCGGGTACAAACAATCCGCCTGTTGCTCAGGATGATTCATATTCTCTAGTTGTAGGTTCTTATATCCAAATTCCTTCGCCGGGGTTGTTGAGTAATGATTATGACCCGGATGGTGATGAAATGAGTGTTAATTTAGTCGAAGATGTTTCTGACGGGACTTTAACTCTGAATGAGGATGGTTCATTTTCTTATGAATCCGATGCCGTTGAGCCTTCTCAGGATTGGTTTGTATATAATGTAACTGATGCATATGGCGCAGTGAGTAAAAATGCAACTGTAACTTTTACCGCGGTCGGTAATCATGCACCGGTAACAGAAGATGATTCTTTTTATGCAAAAGCCGGAATCCCTCTTATCGTACCTGGTCCTGGGATTTTATCTAATGATTCAGATGCTGATAATGAAATTCTTACAGTCGATACTGATGAAGAGATGCCACCTGAAGAAGGAGAGTTGTATTCTTACGATGACGGAGCATTTGTCTTTATTCCTGCAGAAGGTTTTACAGGAACCACTTCTTTTACTTATCGTGCGGAAGATGATAACGACGAAAGCAATCTTTCAACAGTGAGAATTACAGTTGTGCCGAACGATAGTAATTCACTGCCCGTTCCAGTTGCTGATTCTTATAATTTGCATTCAAATTCGATGCTTGTTGTTTCTCCTGATTCAGGACTGCTATCTAATGATGTCGATGCAGATTATGATTCCCTTTCCGTGATTAAAGTATCGGACCCGGAGCATGGCTCGTTAACACTTAATGAAGATGGTTCTTTTGTATATTTCCCACAAAATTCTTTTAACGGCATTGATTCTTTTTTATATAAAATACGAGATGGAGCAGATGAAAGCAGCTCCACAATAGTAAAAATTAATGTGCTTCCATCTGAAAATGTTTTACCACCCTCTCTCTATTGTGATTTCTATAATGTTCCACAAGATAAAACCTGTTTTATCCCTCCGGATGGGGTAATTGGAAATGATTTTAACTTTGATCCTGATGCAATGACTGTAGAGTTGATGGATGACGCTAATTATGGTTTTATTACACTTAATACAGACGGTTCCTTTGAATATGAACCTTCCGATGAGGATTTTGTCGGCCTGGACTGGTTTTCATATTATATTGAAACTGAGACTGGGGATTCTGCAACAGTTTTTGTAACACTTAATGTTATACCTGACGGAGAAAACACTCCTCCAGTTGCACAGAATGATGTTTTTTATTCAAAACAGGATGTTGATTTAGTAGTAGGAGCTCCGGGCATTTTGCTTAATGACTTTGACTTTAATGACGATGAGCTATCTGTTAATCTTATTTCTATCCCGATTAGAGGGTTTGTAACTCTGAATTCTGACGGCTCTTTTACTTATACTCCTACGGAGGGATTTTTCGGTCAGGATAAGTTTACTTACAGTGTAACTGATGGAGAGGCTGAAAGCAAACCTGCTACTGTAATTTTAAATGTTGTTTCAAATGATGATAACGCTCCTCCTAATGTTGTCGATGATCATTATAATATTAATTATAATAAAATATTGAATATTTCCGCACCCGGAATTCTGGAAAATGATTTTGATCCCGAAGGAGATGAGTTATCTGTTTTATTGCTCGAAGAACCATTTTATGGAACTCTTACCTTAAATCCTGATGGTTCATTTGAATATGAACCGGATATCGATTTTTACGGAGATGACTGGTTTACTTATGCTGCTGCTGATTCAGCGGGTGCTCAAAGTATTGCAACTGTAATTATTTCAGTCAGAAACAATAATATTCCCGTACCTGAGCCGGATTCTTATGCTCTTGCCTGGAATACTCCATTGCGCGTTTTTGCGGATCAGGGAGTGCTTGCTAATGATCATGATGCTGATAACGATACTTTGGAAGCTTATGTTGATGAAGATGTTTCTCATGGATATTTGGATTTGAATGAGGATGGATCTTTTGAATATGTGCCAGATGAGGATTTTTATGGGGATTCTGACTGGTTTACATATTATTTAGATGATGGAACTGATGAATCTGAGCCTGTAAAGGTGACTTTAAAAGTTGCACACCAGAATATTACAATAGGTTCGCTTATTAAGGTATCTGTAGTTGAAGTTGATAATGACCTGATGGATTCTAACTTTCTGAAATCACCTAAAATTTATGGAGTTTACGGAAATGCTAATAAAGGCGCTTTGAAAAAACTACCTAAAACCCTGAATCCAATGCCTTCAGATGTTGCCAAGGGTGTCTGGAAGAAAAAATATTCATTATTTTATAATACTAATGATATTAAAGAATATGGATATTCAGGTTGGTTTGCATGGAATACTTTGAAGCCAATAGAGGTGAAAATATGGATGAAATATAAGACAGAAGGCAAAATAACTATAGAAGAAGAGATTAAACCAGTTTTTCTAACTCCGCCAAGATTTGAGAGTTTTTTGGATTCTGCAGGCAATCCAATAGATTTATACGATAAGCAGGTGAAGCCAGGTACAATTCTGACAATTAAAGGCAAGTATTTTGGGAATGTAGCACCAAAGGTAAGTTTGGAATATGAAACAGATAATGAAAAATATAAATATATTAAACTGAAGGTGTTAAAAGAAGCACATTATCCTGATGAAAAAGGCAATCCAAATAGAAGTTATATGAATATAGAAACAGGAGAATCTCTAATAAAAGTCGTTGTCCCGACAAAGAAAATTCAACCGGGAGAAACTTACCCGCTTATTATTAATAATAAAATTGGTGTTGCTGCTGATTATGACGGAAATTTGCCTGAAATAACAATAGAGTAGTCATTTTTATTTCTGTCAGTTCAGCTTGTCGGGTCTCAATTGTTTTATCTATTATAAAAAACTGGAAAATATTCCGTGATTTATTGCTCTTTTTTTTAATTATTTATTTTTCTGTTGTCGTATAATATATTCCGCAAGGGTATTTAAATCTTTAAAGATTTCTCTGCCTTCTTCAAGGTTTTTTATTTGGATATTAAAATGTCTTTGAAGAAGCACCACAAGTTCAACTGCATCAAGAGAGTCAAGCCCAAGTCCATCCCCAAATAGAGGCGCATCATCAGAAATGGAATCTGCTTCAATATCTTCTAAAGATAATTCTTCTATTATTAAATTTTTTAACTTTTGTTTCAGTTCTATAATTTCTAATTTTGAATTACTGCTCATACATATACCTTCATTAATTCTATCATTTCAGCTACCGCTGTTTTTATTCCGGTGACTATTGACCGTGCTACTATACTGTGCCCAATATTAAGTTCATGCAAATATGGGATCTGCAATATACCTGTGATATTAGTGTAATCAATGCCATGTCCTGCATTTACCTTTAATTTAAGAGTATTTGCATATTCTGATGCTTTTATTAATCTGTCAAGTTCATGTTGTTTCTCAGTGCTGTTTAAAGCATTTGCATAAGAGCCTGTGTGAAGTTCAATATATTCTGCTCCTGTCTCTGAAGCTTTTTTTATTTGTTCTGAATCCGGATCAATAAATATACTCACTATTATTCCATTGTTCATAAGATTACGAACAGCATCAGCAATTTCATCATAATTACTAAGTAGGTTTAAACCTCCTTCTGTTGTCAGCTCTTCTCGCTTTTCCGGTACTAAACATGAACTGCGCGGCTTAACTTTTTTTGCTATTTCCACCATTTCATGAGTTACAGCCATTTCCATATTTAGGCGTTTAACTTTGCTTTTTAATAATGTTATATCATCATCATTTATATGCCGCCTGTCTTCGCGCAAATGGGCAGTAATGCCCCACGCTCCTGCCTCTTCACTTAATAAGGCGGCATTCACAGGAGAAGGAAAAACTGTTTTTCTCGCTTCTCTAACTGTTGCAACATGATCTATATTTACTCCTAATTTCAACATGATATCTCCTTACATAAAGTGTTGGTAAAGCTGTAGTGATACGATTATCGCCTTTAATGGTGATTTATTTATCATACTCTCTGCCTTCATGTATATTCCCATTATCTCTATTTTTCCTAGCTAAATTAATATTGGTCAGAAAAAATACAAGTAGCCCTTTTAAAAATAGCATTGCAATAAAAATTATATTAAGGTTAAATTATTTTTTTGTGAAATAGGAAATAAGCGCCGGAGTTACGAACACTGCAGTCAGATAAGCAACCAAGACGCCTGTTGAAACAACTAAGCCCACAGAAAATAATGCAGGGTGATCTGCAAATAAAAGCGCACTTGCACCTATAAATGTACTTATTAGTGAAAAAGATAATGCTGAAAATGCATCTTTTGAAAAAATAGGATCTTTACTTGTACATGCAGATACTGAAAATATCCCGTAATCTATTGCCAATCCTGTGACAATTATAGAGGCTACGCATGAGACAGTGTTTAAAGGAGTATTGAAAATTAGAAATACTGGGAAAATAGCGGCCAATCCCGATATTACAGGTAAAAATGCTGCGCATAATTTAAGTATATTCTTTAAGCATATCATAGCAAGAAGAATGGTTAGTATAATTGAAATTATACCTATTTTTAAAGCATCTTTAATTATAATTTCTGAGATATACGAACCAAATGAACCTGGAGAGATAATATCAATACCTCCAATAGGCGCAGCAAGCTGTTTCATTGTTGTAATATTTTCTACAGTATCCGGGAAAAACATGGAAACATGCCATTGCTTGTGTTTATAAATAATAAATCTGCTTGCAATTGTATTGAATGAACCAGAAAGAAAAATTTTATCATCAGGATAAGAAATTTTATATAAATTACTAAAAAAAGGCGCAAATGCGTCTTCTGTAAATGAAAACCTTTCTCCCTCAGAAATTAATAAATGTTTAAGCTTGTTTTCGTTCCCGGATTTCCAGAATTCTATCCAGTTAGAGCCGTTTGTTTTTCTGCTTGAAATCGATGGCCATATTTGAGATAATGACTGAATATTATCTATTTTTTCCTCTAATGAATTTATCGTAAGTATATCAATTTTCCTCATTGCTGTACTTAAATCAGTAGAGGAAGTCGTCGCGGCAGCCATTGTGTTCTTCCCCCAAATTTTTTTAAAATTTTCTTCATCTGCTTTAAGTTGAGAATTAATTCCATCAAGTCTACGGACATCTGTTTCAAAAGTTACTAAAAAAAACATTGAAAAAGATAGTAAAATAAAAAATATCCAGAGAGAAAAGACTTTAAATGCATTCTTTCTCGATTTATAACAAGAAAGTGAATATGTGGGATTGATTTGTTCCCTTGTGGATTGCAGATTTTCCGGCAGAAGGGAAGGAAGAATAAAAAGTGATAGAAAAAGTGATATTGCAATCCCCATAGTAGATGCAAAAGCAAGTTGCGTATAGCCGGGTGTATCAGAAAGAAAAAAAGCCCAGAATACTCCTAATGTTGTTAATGCACTGAATATCAATGGACGCTTGATTTTTGAAATAGCATTTGCTCTTGAGGGGCCCGAATGTTTAGATGCCGTATAAACATGTATCCCGTAATCTAATGCTATTCCTATTACGGTTGTTCCTAATCCTAAAATAATTGCAGACGGAGTTGAAAAAAATAAAAAGGTCAAGGCTATTGAGATAAGCATACTGACAATAGGTATCAGGAAAATATAGATACTCCTCCAGTCTCTGAAGAAAAGCATAAACAATAAAAAGAACCCTACTCCCGCAACTAACATTGTGATTGTTATATCATGTTGTAATAACTTTTTGTTTTCAATTGCATGCCTGTGAGCGGAAACTAATATTGTACTATATTTATCTGGAGAGAGAACAGCACTTAAAGAAGCATTGAGGGTTTTAAAAAATTTTTTAGATTTATCAGGATCCGTAACATTAAGATTTGCGTAAATAAGAACCAATATGTGATTTCCGTCCTTACTCGTTAAAATAGAATTCTCTATATTAAAGAAAAAACCTGAATTTGTACTAAGTTGCTTTAGCCTGCTTATGATTTCTGAAAAAAAATTCATAGGGTCTCTTGATATTAATTTCTGCTTGAAAAGACCTCCAGGGGTAAGTATTTCTTTAAAATGCTCTTTTAATTGCTTGCGGACTGCTTCAGGTGTGAATTGTTCTTCAAATTTATTTAAATCTTTTTTTGAAAAAAGTTGAGGCATATTCAAAAATAAATCAGATGCAGCCTTCATTGTCTGAGTAGTATTAATTTCGGCAATTACTTTTTCTACATTGTCTAACTTTCCTAATTCTGAATTCAATATATGAGCAATTTTTGGAAAATTTTCCTTTGCTGAATCATTTTTTGCTTCAATTGAAATGGCAATAACAGAACCTAATCTGGAATTTCGCATAAACTGCAAATGAGCCTGTACCCATGGATCTTTAGGTAAGAGGATTGATATGTCTGTTGATAGTTTTGCTCTGTTAATTATGATTATTGCAACGGATATAATAATTAACATAGAAGCAAAAAATATAGATTTATACTGAGACTTTATTTTCATTTAAAATTATGTCTCCGTAATCTGGATGAATTCGTACCTGTTTATTGAATATTTTTTTAACTTCCTGTATAAACTCGCTTGTCCTATTTCTAGCATTTTACTGGATTTTGTCACATTCCCATCGGTTGCAATTAAAGCATTGATAATCATTTCTTTTTCCATTTTCCAAATTGCTTTAACATGCTTCGTCGCTTGATTTTGAATTACCGGTTTCTCAACAGGTGCAAGAATATCAGCCGGTAATGATAAAATTTCTTCTGGTAAAAAGGATTCTTCCACTATTGCTCCATCATGTAAAACTACAATACGCTCTAATATATTTTCAAGCTCTCTGACATTGCCAGGCCAATCATACGCACAGAGTTTATTCAACGCAGCAGGTGAAAATTCATAAAAATATTTATTGTATCGTTCTGTAAAAATATGAAGAAAATGCGCACATAATAAAGGAATATCCTGCCTCCTATCTTTTAATGAAGGTATTTTTACAGGAACAACATTTAATCGATAGTATAAATCTTCCCTGAATCTGCCAGCTTTAACTTCTTCGATCGGAGGCTTGTTTGTCGCACATATAACACGAGCGTTCACTGTAATTTCTTCATTTTTCCCAATCGGTGTAACCTTCCGTTCCTGAAGAACTCTTAATAATTTTACCTGAAGGTCTAGAGGCATTTCACATATCTCATCAAGAAATATAGTAGAATTGTCCGCTTGCTCAAATTTCCCCTTCCTGTTTTTTATCGCTCCGGTAAATGCCCCTTTTTCGTGTCCAAAAAGCTCACTTTCAAGTAAATTAGGGGGGATCGCTCCGCAGTTGATTGCAACAAAATCTCGATTGCTTCTGGGACCATTGTCATGTATCGCCTTGGCTACCAGCTCTTTGCCTGTCCCACTTTCTCCAACAATAAATACAGTTGCAGATGTTTGGGATATGTTCATTATCGTCTTATATAATGCCTGCATCGGCGGAGATGAGCCTATAATTTTACCAAAAAAATTCATTTGCTGAAGTTCATTTACATGAATTTCCTTCCATAATATACGCATCCGCAATGCTTCATATATCGATTCTATTAGTAATTCATCAGTATACGGCTCACATAGGAAATTATCAGCACCGTTTCTAAGCGCCTTGACCATTATCCTGTAGTACTCATGCGTAGAGGTTACTATAACTGGAGCATCAGAATTCCTCGTAATAAAACTTAAATAAGATAAGAAATCCTGAAAATCTGTGCTATACTCTAATATTATAAGATCAGGTGACTTTGCTTGAAGATATGTATGTATCTCAGAAGTGATATAAAGCTCGTCTAAAATCAAATCTGAATGATTGATAATAGATTTTTTAAGTGATGTTATATTCCTCTTACCTATATATAATAGATATGCATTTGTTTTTTTATTGTTCATTATTTGATATTTAATTTGACAAATCAGAAAATTGTTATATAATTAATCTAGTTGCAAGTAATGTGATTGCAATAAACTTTGTAAAAAACATATAAAATTTATAAAAAAATTAAGATAAATACGGAATATTGAATGTGAATTTGCACGAATAATGAATTTTTTGCAAAATAAGCTTGCATCTTTGATAACTTGGAGATATATTCTGCATTCACAGTGTTTATTTTTTGATGCTTCTGTTATGAGAATGGAAGTATTAGTCGGAATAATATGAGTAGTAAGTCAAAACTAAGCCTAATTGAGAAAGGAGGCGGGATGATGAAAAATACACAATATATTGCTGTGGTCGCATCATTGATGATTATATGCGCTGGAACTATTAAAGCTCAGGCTGTTAAGATGTTCAAAGATGTTGAGATAAAAACTAGTGTAGTTGAGGATCCTGGGTTCTCGTCAGGTAATGTGAAACAGTATCCGGTTGGTAAAAACCAAAGATGGATTGAACTTGATGTAAACTATACTACAGCATCAAGTATGGATAAAACAGGAGATCCGCGTTGGGTTTCTGATGTTGTGATGAAATATGATGTGCTCCTTCCAAGAGTTTCCGGCAGACCAAGAGTTGTGCTTTCAGGTAAAGTACAGTATTGGGCAATTGCATTAGATGGAAAGATTCATCATGCGCAAACTTTTATTCACCCGAGAATTCTCCAGAGATTTGTTCCTGGACTGAAATTAAATAATTCAGCACTGAAAGATCTAAGAGTAATGATTACTTTTGAATTAAATGAATCTCCAGTGGGCATTGGCGTGTTGAAATTACGTGGCAAAGCTAAAGGCAAAAGCGTTGCCTCTGAAATTAAGAGAGCATTATCATCCCCAGCCACTAAAAAGGTCAAGGATTCTGTGTTCTCAAGAGATCTTACTCCTTGGAGTATTATCAATCTCGGATATTATGAACTTATTAAGCAAAAAAATAAATAGAATTTAGTTAGGTAGATATAAATGGCAACAAATGATACAATACTAGCAATAGATATAGGTGCATGCAGCCTTAAAATTGCCAGCTTTTCATTTCCTCAGGCAGGCGGATTGGTGCTTGAAGGGTTTTATTTCAATGAATTTGCCGGCGACTTAAAGGATGATGAATATAAAGAAGCATTGCGCGACGCTCTTCAAGAGGCTGTCGGAGAAATAGATTTCTCAGCAAAAGATGTTTATTTTACATTTAGCGGACAGTCTGCGTTTATTAGATTTGTGAAACTTCCTCCAGTTGGTGAAGAAGAAGACAGAATTAAGCAGATTGTTGAATTTGAAGCAAAACAGAATGTTCCTTACCCTATGGATGAGGTAATTTGGGATTATCAGTTAATCGGTTCTGTTGAGGGCGAATCAGAAATCGAGACCATGTTTGTAGTCGTTAAAAATGATATTATAAATAGTCTCACTGGTGCTATCGAAGGGATTGGAAAAGATCCTATGCTCATTGATGTCGCTCCTACTGCTGCATATAATGCTGCAAGAGCAAACGGAATAGGCGATGCTGATTGTTCAATGATTCTCAATATAGGTGGAAGATGCTCAAGTCTTATATTTATAGATAGTGGTAGATTTTTTGTAAGAACAATTCCAATAGCCGGGTTTACCGTAACTCAGCAGATTAGTAAAGAATTCGGTATATCTTTTTCAGATGCTGAAGAGTTGAAGAAAAAACATGGTTTTGTTGCATTGGGTGGAGCCTATGAAGAACCTGATTCTGAAGTTGCCGCTACTGTCTCAAAAATTGTTAGAAATGTGATGACAAGACTGCATAGTGAAATAAACCGTTCAATTAATGTTTACCGTTCTCAGCAGAAAGGTACTAAACCTACAAAATTATACTTGGCCGGTGGAAGTTCTGTGATGGCGTTTACTCCAAGATTTTTCTCTGAAAAATTAAAAATGCCAGTTGAATATTTCAACCCGTTTCAGGTTGTTTCACTTTCTCCGAATATCGATAAAGAGGCTCTGGCCGAAGTTGCGCATATGTTCTCTGAAGTAATTGGACTTGGGTTAAGACGGGCAACAGTCTGTCCGATTGAAATATCCTTGGTCCCACAGACGATTAAATCAATTCAGGAATTTAGAAAGAAATCTCTGTTTTTCTATGCAAGTGCTGCAAGTGTTGTCTGTTGCCTACTGATATTATGGTGGGCGATTGACAGAAAGAAAGAAAGAACAGCTAATATGGTTGATAAAGCAGCAAATCTTCTTAACGATAAAAATGCTACTCTAGATAAAGTATGGGAAGCTAATGAAGATGTGAAATTGCTTGCAACTCAATATGGGGATGCTGAAAAAATAGTCGAATCAAGAGCTGATTGGATAAAAATAATTAATGAAATACAAAATTTACTTCCATATAATATGTGGCTGGTAAGCTTTAAGCCTATAGATGGAGCTCCTGAAAAGGTAACAACTCCGATAAATCGTTTGGGATTTATGAGCGGTGCTCCCGAGGCTGTAGTTAAAAAAGATAAAAATGTAGAATATATTGAATTAGTAGGTCATAGCCTGGTTCTTAAAGATGGAACCAGACCAATGGAAGAAACTTTTAAGGATAATATATTGAAGTCTAAACTTTTCAGCGACAAAGTCGATGATATAGCTACAAGATATAAGCCGCCCCGTGGTATTAATAATATCACGGAATTCACCATGACAGTTAAACTCAAAAAACCAATAAAATTGTGATATGAATTTCATTAAAAAAAACAAGGTATTATTTATCGTATTAGGAGTTGCAGCAATTGTGTCAGCCTTTATGCTCTTTAAAGTATTTGGTGGCTGGGGCGAAATGCGTGTTCTTGATAAAAAAGTAACGGAAAAAAGAAAAAATATAGATGAGCTTAATAGTAAGAAGCCGGCTCCTCTTGAAGAGAATCTTGTGCGAATCGAAAAAGATTCAAAAATCCTCAAAAAGAAGTTGGCTAAAATATATCCTAGATTTGGAGCTCCGTATAAAAAAGCACTTGATGTATTTGCATCAAAATTAGGACTTACAAGAGATGAAGTGATCGAGAAATGGAAGACCATTTATAAAAAAGGTGCTGCGGAAAATGAAAATGCTAATCTTATTCTCACAAAATTTTTGAGAAGTTTTGATAGTCAGAAAATTTCTGCTGCTGAAAAAAGCTTCCAGGATGCATTACAGAAAGAAACTATGGAAGATATTAATGAAAATAACCTTTATGACTGTCTTATGGAATCTATGGGGCTATTGAGAAAAATGGATGCCATTTCATGTAAACAGTATATTAAAGATATGCAGACGAAAATCGTTGAATTTCTCGAAAAAAAGGATAAAAACGCTGAAGGTTCTGTTATAATGAAAGATGATAAAGTAAAGAAACTTTCATTTGAAAAATATGATGAGGCAATGCCTAGTCCGGAAGAAATACCATATATTTTCATGCATTGGAGAATGATTGAAGATATTGCTAAAAGGATAAAATCCGCAAAGGTTGAGTATTTTGATGAAATTAAAAGAGAAAATCTCCTCAAAGGTGATGAAGATAAAAAATACAGAATCTTCACATATAAGCTCACTGTAAGAGGTGATATGGACGCTGTACGATTATTTCTTAATAAATTGTATGACGCATACAAAGAATATAAAATATACAGAATAAAATCTATAACTTTCAATTCAAATGATGAGGCTGGAAAAATTTTATCAAGAGCAGCTGTTGATGAAGGTACTAGAAGATTGTCTAGAAAGAGAAGAGGGCGTGGTCGTAGGAGAAGAAATATGGAGATTGAACCGGAAGAACCAAAAGCAAAGCTTTATGAGCCGGTATTAGGAGTGGACGATACAGTTATGGCTGTTATTGAATTCGATTATATAGTGTATATGGGCAATGAAATAAAAGGGGGTCGTTAAAGTGGGATTCCTTAAGAAACATTACGAAAAACTGATACTTGCAGTAAGCCTGCTTATCTTTATTATAGCATTGATTTATCTGATTGTTGTATTTTCGCAACCAATGAAAATTACAGATAAAGATCTTAAATTGAAAAATAATAAACCTGACTATGTTAGTGTTTTTGATGAAAAAGGTGAGGAAATTGCAAAGGATGGGAAAAAGAAATATGAATTTTTCTCAACCCTGAAGAAAGAAGACAGATGGCAAAAATCGCAGAATAGAGGAAAAGATATTCCTGTATCAACAGATTTTATGACACCGTTCAAGGCCGCAAGGTGCTTCCATTGCAAACAGATTATTCCTCTTATATATTTTGATAAAGAACAAGACTGTATACTGTGTCATAAGAGTCTTCACAAAATTGTAGTTGTAAAAACAAAAGATGTTGACCATGATCAGATGTCTGACGATTGGGAAAGAAAGTATGATTTGCAACCTATGAATCCAAGCGATAAAATGCTTGATAAAGATGAAGATGGATTTCCTAATTATGTTGAATTTGTGGCAAAAACAGAACCTAATAATGCTCTGTCTCATCCATCACTGGCACAGAGATTATATTTGACAAGTTTTAAAAGAACAAAAGTTCCTATAATCATGAAAAGTGTGATGAAAAATGGATCTGAAAATAAAGAAGATTGGCTTGTTCAGTTGAGATTGAAGATAAAAGGAAAATGGAGATCTAAATTCCATAAACTTAACGATGAAATTAAAATTGGAACAAACATGTATAAGATTACAAATATTGAATATAAAATGAAAGATATTTATAATCCTAAGCTCAAGCAGCCGGTCCCAACTAATATATCTGAGATTGTGATTGAAAAAATTGACTCAAATAAGAAGTCCCCGATAACTGTAAAAATTGGAAAATCGGTATATGAAAATAGAGTAAAAATTGTCCTGCAGGATGAAGCTGCTGATAAACGGATTATAACCTTCGTTGGTAGTGAATTTACTATAGGAAATGAGACTTTGGGGACTGAGTCATTCACTGTAAAAAGTATTGATTTAAAGAAAAATACAGTTCTTATTGAAGCTGATGATGATAAAAAGACCCAATATGAAATAGGTAAGGAATCGATATTGGATGGAGTCATAAGTGACTTAGAGGGCAATGAAGAAGATGCTCAGGTTGAGGATCCCCGAAAAATTAAAACGAAAAATGACAATTAATATATATTAAAATACCAAATTTATGGAGGAAATAAGATTATGGCTGCTAAATTTTACAGAGGTTTGATATTTATCTCTCTTATTTTCCCGTTGACTGCGACTTTTGCGCAAGAAGAACGGGAAGCTGAGGAGGTTAGTGCGAATGTGACAAGTGTATCAGTCCTTCCAAATGCAACGGAGGATGATGCGGTTCCTGTTAATACTGAGGAAGAAGTCATAAGAGATAAAATCTTCAAAGAGGCAATGGAATTTGTTTCGGAAGGAGATAAACTTGTATCACAAGGCAAAGATGAAGAAGCGGACGAAAAATATTCTAAAGCTGAAGAATCTTTATCTAAATTAGACGGTGATGAGGTTGAACTTAGAGTAACATTACTAAGAAAGAAAATAGCTTCATTTAGAGTTAAATGGGCTATGAAAATTAAAGATAATGCGTATGCCGACATCAAAAGCGGTGAGTACGATAAAGCGATAATAAAACTTAATCAAGCTCAGCAGATTAAGGGTCTCTCAAAAGAAAAAATGCACGAACTGCAGTATTTCATTGATGTAGCTCAAAGAAGAATCGAAGATGCTGATTTTAAAGAAAAAACAGCGTTAGAGTATAAAGATGTTGCGCCAGATTATGAAGTTAGAAACTATAAAATAGATGTTGCTCTTAGAAAAGCAAAAGTCCTGCTTACAAATAGACAGTTTATGAAAGCTCGTGATGCTTATGAAAGAATTCTAGTTCAGGATGCTTATAACTTTGAAGCAGCAAGTGCTTTAAAGCTAATTTACAAAGAGTTAAGAAAAATTGGTGAAGACAGAAGAAAGAATGATGAACTCGAAAGAGCTGCAGAGGTGGTTTGGAAATGGAATGAAGCAGTACTGCCTACTCCTTCTCAGAAACCAAAAGATGATGCAACTAATGAACGAAAAAATACAAAGACAGCATTAGCTGATAAATTAAACAATTTCATTATTAAAAATATTGACTTTACTGATGCTGATATCAGTTCTGTTGTTCGCTACCTTGGAGATGAAAGTAAAAAACTTGATCCTGAAGGTAGAGGTATTAATATTATTCTTGGACTCACAGAGGACGAATTACAGCAGGTTCCTACTGTTACAATGAAATTCGAAAATATTCCTTTAGGTGAATTAATCAGATATTTATGCCAGGATACAGGATTGAAATACAGAGTAGACTCAAAAGTGTTAACTATTGGTACAGCATCAATCGATCCAATGGATACTAGATTCTTCAAAGTCAGATCCGCTCTTATCACAAGAATGGCTGGTGCTGTCGGTTCTAGTGACGATGCTGCTGCTGATGAAGATCCGTTTGAAGGTGGACTTGATAGTACATTCAGCGATGAAGTTGCAGCTACAGAGAAAAAGAAAAAAGTTACAACTGAAGCGATGAAATCATATTTTGAAGAGCGCGGAGTTCCGTTCCCAGAAGGTTCTACAATTGCTTATGATAAAAGAGCTGGTAAAATTGTAGTTAGAAATACTCCAGAAAACTTAAGAAGGTTGGATACTTTATTGAGAGCTCTTGATATGGATCAACCACAAGTTCTGATAGAATCAAAATTTGTAGAAACCAGACAGAAAGACCTCGAAGAAATCGGCTTTGAGTGGTGGTTTAGTAATGCACCTCCAGAACCTGGAAAAGATTGGACTATTGCTCCTAATAATACTCTTGTCAGACCTATCGGCGAAAGTGTTGATGGTATACTAAGTGCAATTGGTAAAAATCAGGCTGGTGGTTTTGATACAGGAAGAATACTTAATAATGTTCAGTTCCCAGTATTTGGTGGAGATGAAAACTTCAGCGTTGGAATGATGCTTCATGCTTTAGATCAGCACGATACTACTGAATTACTCTCCGCTCCTAAAGTAATTGCAAAAAGTGGTGATGAAGCTGTCATCAGAATGGTTAGAGAAGAGTATTATCCTGATTCATGGACAGAACCTGAATTAGCTGTAATTAATGAATACTTTTCATATACTCCGGCTTATCCAGAGTTTGGTGATCCAACAGATGTTGGTATAAGATTGACAGTAACTCCGAATGTTAGCCCTAATAATTATACTATTTCACTTGCATTAAATCCTCAAGTTCTCTCACTTGTTGATTGGAGTGATTATGATATTATCTATACATATCCTACACTTGCGGGTCAGGCACATGGTTCTAGCGTAGTAAAAATGCCGCAGGTAGTAAGAAGGGATGTAATAACTAATGTAAAAGTATATGATGGCGATACAATAGTTCTCGGTGGAATGCTTACAGAAAAGTCTCTCGGAAATGATGACCGGATTCCAGGTGCAGGAAATGTACCTTTGGCAGGTTTTCTTGGACGGGTTCAGACTTCTAAAAATGATAAGAGAAATCTGCTGATTTTTGTAACAGCCAGAATAGTTAATCCAGATGGTTTGCCTGCTAGAAAAGCATCAAATAACGGATTATTTGATTTTAGAAGATAATATTAAAATATAATTTAATCAGGAGGAATAAAATGCTTAAAAGATTATTAAAGCTTCCATCGCCGTTTACTATATGTTTGATTCTGGCATGGTCTGTGGGGATTCATGCTCAAGATGAACAACAAAGTGTTCAGGAACCAACTGTGCAGGAGGATGAATCTGTAGTTGTGTTCGAGGAAGTGGAGCAGACAGAGAATGTGAATGAAAATGACAATTTACCACTAGATATCAAATCTACAGTAGATGATGAAGAAGCTTATCGTGAAAAAACAGAAATGGAAGCAGATGAGCTTGCGAAAAATGCAAGAATTGCATTTCAGAATGATTCATTTGAAAAATCGGTTAATTTATACTTATCAGCAATTAAAAAGCTTAAGCAGGCTAGTCCTCTTAAAATGAGCGAACATATTGCTAATAAAATACAAAACATTCAGCAGAATTTGGCTGTAGTTTATCACTATTGGGCAAAAGATACTGCTTTAGAGGCTCAGAAAAAAGCTGATGCTGGTTTATACCAGGAAGCTATTGATAAATGCGCTAAAGCAATGAAAATTGAACCAAAATTGGCACCAAGAATGGAAGATATGATTAAGAGATATCAAAGACTCAAAAAAGGTGCTGAATATTCAACTGAAACTTCTGAGGCAAAAACTGACCCTGATAAACAATCAAGACTTTACGAAATTGATGTCCTGATGCTACAGGGAGATAAGTTATATAATACTTCTCAGTGGGATATGGCAAGAGAAAAATATGAAGGCGTATTGCAACTTGATCCGTATAATGCAAAAGCAATACAGAAAATTAGAAAATTAACTAAGAAAATGTATGATGCTGGTGTTCATCGTTATGAAGCTACTCAGCAGGAAAGAAATGCAGAAGTTGACTGGAATTATGTTTCTCCATTGATTGCTAGGTCAGATATGAATAACCCTGAACCACTTGAGCCTATTGAAAAGGAAGAAATTGGTACAAAAATTAAGCAGAAACTTCAAGATATTGTTATAGATCACTTACAGTTTCAGGATGCTACAATCAGTGCGGTTGTCAACCTTTTAAGGGTAAGAGCAAAAGAAATTGATCCTACTCATGAGGGCGTTAATATATTCCTAAGACTTAATAATCCTGAAGGAATTTCAAGCGGCGATGAAGAAGATATGGATAGTGAAGACGGTGATACTGAAATGACTGAAGAAGATGATTCTTTACTAGCTGATGATGGTGATATGGGCGATGATGAAGGAGATGCTGAAGATGCTGAAGATGCTGAAGATACTGAAGATGCTGCCGGAGAGAAGACAGTAACTATTATGTTTGATGATTTGGTTCTTGAAGAAGCTATCAGAAGTATTTGTGCTGCGGCTGATATGAATTACAGAGTTGAGGAATATGCAGTGGTAATTGCATCTAAAGATATCCCACTTGAAACACTTGAAACAAGAATTTATCCTCTTGAAAAATCTGGAATCACAGATTTTGGCGGAGAAGCAGATACTGAAGATGGTACTGCATCCGTGAAAGATTATTTCGAAAGACGCGGGGTTGATTTTCCTGCTGAAGCAAGAATTGTTTATGATGCTTCAATCAGTCGTTTGATTGCAACTAATACACATGAAAATTTAAGAAAAATTGAACAAATCATAGATGAGTTGAATGTTGTTGATCCACAAGTTCTAATTGAATCCAAGTTTGTTGAAATTCAGGAAAATAAAGCAAATGAATTGGGATTTGACTGGACTGTCAGTAAACATTCTGATTCAGGTATTCAATTTGACCAGAACGATCAATTATTGCGTTTTGATAAAGATATCGCGTTGAATGAACAACGCTTAAAAGGTAAAGATGTTGCATTTGACCTTACAAGAACTAATAATAAAGGTATTAAGATAAATATGAAAGTTCATGCTATGGATCTTCAGAGCAGAGCAGACATTTTATCAACTCCTAGAATTACTACCCAAAATGGTGAAGAAGCAACAATTAGAATGGTTACAGATGTGTACTTCCCGGAAACATGGGGTGAAACCACAATTATCACGCATTTGACTGGTACTGGTTTCTCCGCATCAATGCCGGAATTCGGAGATCCTACAGAGCTAGGGGTTAGACTTACAGTTACTCCGACTGTTGACCCGGATAAATACACTATAAGTTTGGATATGATTCCAGTTGTACAAACTCAAGTTGATTGGACTGATTACAGTTATGAAGTTCCAACAGCTGATATTGACAATAACCTTATCTATCTTCCAAATATTTTGAAAATGCCTATTATCGAGGCTAGAACAGTTCAGACTCAAATAACAATTTATGATGGTGAAACAGTTGTTCTTGGTGGAATCATGAGAGATTTGACTGGTACAGTTGATGATAGAATTCCACTTTTAGGAGATCTTCCTTTGGTAGGTAGAATGTTCCGTTCAAAATTGGTTGATAAAAGAAAAGCTAATTTACTTATCTTTACAACTGTAAGACTTGTTAATCCTGATGGTTCTCCATTGCGTGAGCGTGAAGTTAGAGGAAAACCACCATTTAGATTATAATAAGATTTAAGAGCTATATTGTAAAAATATGAGACTAGCTCCTGACCAACCGTTGATTAATGTTATTTTAATTGCGGTTGGTCTTTATTTTTTGTTGAAAGGCAGCGGCTGGTTTGTTGATGCTGTTGTATTTATTGCAAGAAAATTTGAAGTATCTGAAATGGTTATCGGGCTGACTTTGGTAAGCATTGGCACTTCATTACCAGAACTTGCAGCAAATGTATATGCTTCCGCTACAGGTGAAGCTGGCGTTTCCCTTGGGAATGTTGTTGGAAGTAATATAACAAATATTACACTTATTCTTGGGGTTGGTGCAATGTATGCATCAGTTATACCTATCCCAAAATCGTTACTCAAGCGTGATAGTTTAATTCTCTTAATTGTTTATTTTGTTTTTATATATCTTTGCAGATATTCTGGATTGGAACAGGATAATTTTCTATTAAGATTTGAGGGAATCATTCTTCTCCTTTTCTTTGTAGTATATCTATTTATTTTAATTAAAAATAAAGATGTAATTCATGAAGAAACTGATGGTGAACATCATTCTGATTTTATAAAATCATTCTCTCGTGCTCTGCTTTTTTTTATCATAGGTTTTTTGATGATTATTTTTGGAGCAAAGCTTGCTGTTGACAATGTAGTAAGTATTGCAAATCATTTAAATATTTCAAAAGAAATAATTTCCGGAACAATTATTGCATTTGGTACTTCTGTTCCTGAACTTGCTGTAACAGTAATTAGCATTAAGCGTGGCAAGCATAATTTAGCTTTAGGAAATATTATAGGAAGTTGCATTTTTAATATAATTCTAGTAATGGGTGTGGCCATTGTAATTCAACCGTTAAAAGTTTCCCTTGTAATGAATAATGTTCTTTTACCTCTTATGCTTTTTTCTGCTGGTTTAATGATACTTTTTATGCGGTTTGGAATGAAAATTGTCCGTTGGCAGGGCGGAGTTCTTTCTTTATTATATATATTGTATATTGCATATAATTTGAAGCAGATATTATTAAAATTTTGAATTTAATTAAATTTAAGATTTATAGCTCGCTTTAATTTGTAGATGTAGTATAATATCTCTATTCTTCGAAATGATTATTTCGATTATAATTGGTATATATAAATTTTACTGGAAAATATAATGAATAAAAAATATAATTTTATTTTGGAAAGACCGCTAGTTTTTTTTGATTTGGAAACTACTGGCATTAATATTCAAAAAGATAGAATCGTTGAAATCTGTTTTGCTAAACTTTCACCAGGTGGTGAATTAGAAGTTACTACAAAATTAATTAATCCTGGAGTTCATATTCCTGAGGAATCTTCTCAAATACATGGGATTACCGATGAAAAAGTTAAAGATGCACACTCTTTTGCGAGGGAAGCACCTGCTCTTCTTTTATATTTAGAAAACTCTGACCTGGCTGGTTATAATATCAAAAGATTTGATATCCCATTACTGATTGAGGAATTTAAGCGTGCAGGATATGAATTTAATCCTTTAGATAAAAATATTATTGATATGCAGACTATTTTTCATAAAAAGGAACCTCGTACTCTCTCTGCAGCTTACAAAACCTTTTGCAATAAAGATCTTGTTGATGCTCATAGTGCTGAAGCTGATGTACTTGCATCTATAGAGGTTTTAATTGGTGAACTCGATCGTTATACAGACTTACCGCGTGATATTAAATCATTAAGTAAATTTTGTGATCAGAGAGACCCTACATGGATAGATAGTACCGGGAAGTTCAGATGGCGGGACGGAAAGCCTATTGTTGCATTTAGCAAACATTCTGGAACAACCATTGAAGATCTCGTTAAAAATGAACCTGGTTTTTTTCGATGGATGCAGAGGCAATCTTTTACTCAAGATGCTAAACAGATTGCAGCTGACGCTTTAAATGGTAAATTTCCTAAGAAGAAGATTTAATTTTCCTGTATATTAATGGAATTATATTTCTATGAGTATGAATGAACTTAAATCATTGTTAAAGTTATTGAAAGATGATGATCCCAAAATCTCCAATGCAGCTATGTCTGCAATTTTGTCATATCGTAGTTCATCTCTAAAAATTAACCATTTGCTTTCAGAATTTCAAGAGTCAAAAGATCCTCTTATAAGAAAAAAAATCCATCAAATTCAAGCAATTCAAAGAGCACGCCGCCGTAGAAAACGCCTAATTCTTCGCTTCTCTGACCGAAGTGCTGAATTACTTCAAGGATTGGCTGACTTGAATATTATTTGGTATAATGAGTATAATATTCATTCAATATCTAAAAAGTGGAATTCATTTGTTTTTAATGCCCTGAAAGATGGACCTAAAACTCCTGAGAAAATAGCATTGTATATGCAGAAGATGAATTTTAAATCGGATGTTTCCCAATCTCATGATGCTGATACATTTTGTTTAGTTTCTGTGTTGGATGAACAAATTGGTGCTGATATTATTTTAGCTGCGATTGCACTAGAATTAGGTAGAACTTTTGGGCTTTATGGGTCAATTATCAGATCTGATGATTTTGGATTTGGAGTTATTTTTTCAAATAGAATAGGAAAAAAACCACTTAAAAACAGATATTTTGGTGAAATTCTTTTACCTAATGATAATTGGAGAGTTTCAACGCCCGAGTCTCTTCTCCCATTTACACCTTGGACTAACAATAAAGTTTTAAAGTATGTTGCTTCGGTCTTTTTTGTTGATTCAATAATCTATGATGAACCTCGTTATATTCAAATTTTCGGGGCTTGTTTGGCAGGGAAAAATGTAATTGATCGTTTAGATGATATTTTACCATATCCTTATGGAGATGGTGTCGGGGTTATAGAATAGTAAATATTAAGTTTTTGGAAAATTTATGAAAAAATTATTTGGTACTGATGGAATAAGGGGGAAAGCCAATGTTTATCCGATTACTCCTGATTTGGCTTTAAAAGTAGGTAAGGCTCTTGCCCTTTTTTTTAGGAATGGATGTTCTGATAAAAAACTTAAAGTGGTAATTGCTCATGATACTCGTGTTTCTGCTGTTATGCTTCAAAATGCAATTGTCAGTGGCTTATTAAGTCTTGGTGCAGATGTTTATATTGTTGGTATAATGCCTACTCCTGAATTGGCTTTTTTTACTAAGAATACAGATACTGATTTTGGTATTATGATTACAGCGTCTCATAATCCGCCATGTGATAACGGAATAAAGATTTTCAATTCTGAAGGTTTTAAGTTATCAGATGAGCAGGAAGAAATAATAGAAAATTATATTTTTGAAAATAATTTTGAATCTGCAATGGTTGCAGGAGATAAGGTTGGAGTTGTTCTTCAGAATAATTTTTACATTGACAGATATAACAAATTTGCATCACAAACCATTAAAAATTATACTTTAGCCGGGAAAAAAATTGTTATTGATTGTGCAAATGGAGCTGCATCAATTATTGCGCCTGAACTTTTTAAAAAACTTGGTGCGGAATTAATCACTACAGCGACCGAGGTTGATGGATATAATATTAATGTTAATTGTGGTGCAACATATCCTGAAAATATTTCAAATATAGTTATTGAAAATAAGGCGGATTTAGGTATTGCATTTGATGGAGATGCTGACCGAGTTATTTTTTGTGATTCTAATGGGAAAATTATTAATGGTGACAGAATTATTGCAATTTGCGCATTAGATTATAAAAAAAGAAATATTCTGAGAGGAGATGCTGTTGTCGTAACTGCTATGTCAAATTTGGGATTTCATAAGGCAATGAATAATGCAGGAATTGATGTTATTGTTGCAGATATTGGAGATAGGTATGTTATAGAGGAAATGGTGAAAAATAACTGCGTTATTGGTGGGGAGCAGTCTGGGCACATTGTTTTTTTAGATCATGGAACTACAGGAGACGGTATTATTACCGCATTACATATATTAGCAGTGATGCAGATTGAAGGTAAAACTTTAGCTGAACTTTCTAATTGTATGGAAGAATTTCCTCAGGAATTATGCAACTTTACAGTTAAGGAAAAAATTCCTCTTGAGCAATGTCATAAAATAAATGAACAAATTAAAAAATGTGAATCCGCATTAGGACAAAATGGCAGAATTATGGTTCGATATTCTGGTACTGAACCTAAAATAAGAGTGCTTATAGAAGCTCAACTTCAAAGTGATGTTGATTATTGGATGAGGGAAATGTCAAACTCTATTAATGAGGAGCTTGTTTAATGAAAATATCTTTTATTTCTACAGAATACAAGAGAACTATGGAACCAATAATATGCGGCAGGATTATTTCAGAAACACCTGTTGCAGGGACCACCTTACAGCTTGCTATGCAGAAATATTTTAATCAATGGCAGTGTTGTGAAATTATTTGTAGAGATGATTTTTGGCCTTCTGAACAACTTCTTAGTATAATATTTGAATCCCGGAAAAATAAGCTTGTTAAAAATAATGATAATGAAATTATTTTAAAAATTATTTTTAATGAAAAAGACTCGTTTTCTCAAATAGCTTTAGACAATGATTCATTAATAATTACATACCCTTGGGATTTATTAAAAATTAATACTCTGATAATAAGCAATAAAAAGAATTTTATTGTTAATGGAATTATACGCGAGGGAGTTGTAATTGATGGAAATGTTGAACTTGGAGAAGGTGCAGTTTTATTGCCGGGTGTATATATCGAAGGAAATGTTTTAATAGGCAAAAACTGTAAGGTTGGCCCTAACTGTTATATCCGAGGCAATACTTCAATTGGTGATAACTGCCATATTGGTCAAGCTGTAGAAATTAAAAATTCAATATTGATGAATAATGTCAGCGCTGGTCATCTAAGTTATATTGGAGATTCTGTTATCGGAGAATATACTAATTTCGGTGCAGGAACGATAACAGCTAATTTTAGACATGATGGGAAAAATCATATTTCTGCTGTTGATGGTGTTCTTACAGATACGGGATTGAGAAAGTTTGGAACTGTTTTTGGCGATAATGTTCATACAGGTATTCATACAAGCATTTTCCCGGGACGCAAAATTTGGCCAGACAAGGCAACTATGCCGGGTGATATTGTAAAAAAAGATATAAAGCCAAGATAATTAATCTTTTTTATAAAAATTAATTTTTTTTTTGTTTTCTAATTTTCTTTACTACTTTTTATGCTATATTCAAACAAAATTGTTCATAAATAAAATTGTATATTTAACAGGAATATTAAAGTGCTATGAAAAAAGTTTTAATTACAGGTTTGACTGGTTTATTAGGAAGCTCCTTTGCCGTCAATATTTTGAGGCAGAATGAGGATGTGGAATTTGTTGCGGTTATAAGATCTAAGAAGGATGCAACAGCTCAGGACAGGCTTGTAGAAGTAATAAAGGATCAATGTCTTTTTGACGGAATTCCGGAAAAGGCTGATGAGTATATAAAAAGAATAAAAGTTATTGAGGGGGATATATCCAATCCGATGCATTTAGCTATGTCTTCGGAATTATGTGATATTGATTCAATTTATCATTGTGCTGCTGATGTTAATTTAGGTCGTGATACGGATGGAAAAACTTTTAATATTAATTTCAATGGAACAAAATCTTTACTAGGTATTGGAAAAGAGTTAGGTATTTCATCATTTCATTATGTTAGTACTGCCTATGTTGCCGGTTGTTCAAATGGAGTAGTTTTTGAAGATAATCCTCAGGCAACTAAGTGGAATAATGCGTATGAGGAAAGTAAATTCCAATCTGAACAAATGGTAAGGGATTCTGGTATCCCCTATACTATACACAGACCATCAATTATTGTTGGACGACGGACGGACGGACGCATTCGCAAACCTTTAGCTTTTTACTTTATTCTAGAGTTTCTTGCAATTATTAAAGAACGCCTTTGCGGTAAAAATAATTATGATCCTTCTGAAGTTATTGATATGTCCCTTAGATTGAAGGCTTTCCCTTCTGATACTGTTTATTTTGTGCCTATTGATTATGTTACAGAAGTTTCTGCGGCATTGTTTATGATGCCTTGTGAGAATAAAACTTATCATATTACAGGAAATAGCCCAGTTTCAACTAAAGCAATTGAACAGGCTATTTATGATGCTTTAAGAGTGAAAAATGTAACAATTCAAGAAGAGGTTGAAGATCCAACAATGGATGAAAAATTATTACACCGTTTCTTAGGAGAATTTTTGCCTTATTTCAGCTCTACTGCAGTATTTGATGTTTCAAATGTCGTTGAGAAATTTGGGGAAGAATCTTTGAAATGGGATTTTGGTCAAGATAAATTAACTTTTATGATTGGAAGCTACTACAAAGAATATTTTCCAGAATTGACAGCGCATCTTCAATAATAGAATAAGCAGATTGTATTTGTTATGAATCTTGGAGTAGATATCAAATTATGAATAAATCAAATAAATTATCTGGCGATTCCTCGAGCAGCAATGTTTCTAAAGGAGCTAATCCACGCGGGACTTTGGGAGATAAGTCTGCTCCTACAGGGGATGCTTTAAGTATCTACTTGAATCAGTTGTCTGAAAATCCTTTACTCTCTCATGAAGAAGAGCTTAAGTATGCAAAACAATACGATGAAATAATATACGATTTCAGGGGGAAATTATATTATTTGGGGTTTATTGCTAAAGAGCATATAAAAATGATATCTGACATGGAAATTGAAGCTGTTGCTACTAATTTTGTGATACGGTATGATGAAAATAATGACTCAAAAGTCACATATAGAAAAATATTTCTTGATTTTAAGGATTGGAATAAAGAAATATCTACTGTGTATCAGGAATTAGCAAGGGAGTTTGAAGAGAGCGGAGATAGTTCTAATTTAGTTGAGATTCGCCGGAGAATCTCAAAAATATTATTGCGGCATTGTTTTAAATATGAATACCTTAATGAATGGTACAATGTTTCAATTGATTACCTTAAGGAACTAGAATCGACAGAAGACAGTGATTCTTATGATGCTAAGTTGAAGTATATAACCAACAAAATAAAAATGTCATTACCTGATTTTAAAGAGCTTTTGAGTGAATTGAAAATCTTGCGTAAAAAAGGTGATTTGATTAGAGAAAAAATTCTTAAGGGAAACTTAAGGCTTGTTATCAGTATTGCTAAAAAATTTCAAGCTAGGGGTTTACCTTTAAATGATTTGATACAGGAGGGAAATATTGGTTTGATGAAAGCTGTGGATAAGTTTGATTATAGACGGTCACACAAATTCAGTACTTATGCTACATGGTGGATTAAGCAGACTATTTCCCGTGCGATTGCAGATCAGTCTCGTACAATAAGAATTCCTGTTCATATGCTTGCTTCTCTTAATCAGATTTTTCATGCGGAGCAGAGACTTCTTATGGAATATGGCAGGGAACCTGCACCGGATGAGTTAGCTGCAGAGCTTGATATGTCTGTTGAGCGTGTGCGTTCATTAAAAAGAATGTCTCAGCAGCCTGTTTCTCTGCAAGCGCCGGTTGCTCAAGGCAGTACCGCAATGATTGAGGATATGATTTTTTCTCAGGATGATAATGATCCGACAAAAATGGCGGCATATTCAATGCTTAAGGAAAAAATAAAAGAAGCATTTGCCACTTTATCTGAAAGGGAGCAGCAAATCTTGCGGATGCGATTTGGTCTGCATGGAGAAAAACCTGGAACTCTTGAAGAGGTTGGACGCAGATTTAATTTAACAAGAGAGCGTATCAGGCAGATTGAAATTAGAGCTCAAGAGAAATTGCGTGATTCAAAAAGGCGTAAATTTTTAGACGGCTACTTTAATTAATTATTTTTATAAAAATATTCAATAATTTTTAGATATTAGTTTGTTTTTTTCTGAAATATGAATATATTCTTACCATCAAATGTGATGATGCGAGCGTAGCTCAGTGGTAGAGCTTCACGTTGCCAACGTGATTGTCGAGGGTTCGAATCCCTTCGCTCGCTCCAAATATTTAAGCTCGAACTTTTTGTTCGAGCTTTTTAGTATTAAAATTTCTTCTATAATAAAAAATTACTTTTTATGTTAAAAAAAGTCGATACCTTAGTTGTTGGAGCTGGAGCTGGTGGCTTGGCAATGTGTTTATTTCTTGCAAAAACCGGCAGAAAAATTCTTCTGATAGAAAAAGCTTCACAAATTGGTGGTGCGTTAGCAAGTTTTCATAAGGACGGCTTGGTTTTTGATGCGGGTTTCCATTTTACAGGAGCTCTCCAGAATGATGGTATCTTTGACCGTATTTTAAAAGTTTTGGATTTGCGTGATAGAATATCTCCTGTTTTTTTGAATGATGATGCAGCTAATATTTTTAATTTCACCGATAGTGGGAAACAGATAAAATTCCCGTATGGGATTCAAAAAATAAAAAAAACATTAAAAGGATATTTTCCAGGAGAATCTCTTGCTGTTGATAATTATTTTCAAACTGTAGAACGAATTTGTACTAATACTCCCACATTGAACCTTGACTCAATGCATGTTTCTCATATACCTGTGAAAGAAGATTATATTACTCTTAAATCATATATGGATGGGCTAACTGATAATAAGCTGCTTAAAGAGGTGTTATCTGCTTTTGTTATGTGTCATGGGACGCCACCTTCTGAAATTTCCATGGCAGATAATGCGAGATTAAGTATTGGTTTTTATGAAAGTATCTGTACATTACAAGGAGGAGGCTCATCGTTGGTTAATGCTTTTCATTCTGAATTAAAAAAGTATGATGTTGAGATTTTAACTTCTGAAGAAATTAAACAACTTGCAGATATCAAAGATAAAAAAGTCGGTCGTTTTATTTTAAAATCCGGACTAGAGGTTATTGCGGATGAATGTGTGTTTACATTAAGTCCGGGACTGATTGCAGATATACTGCCCGAAAAACATTTTCCACCTGCTTTTTTTAATAGAATGCATTCCTTTGAGTATACACCCGGTTTTTTTACTATTTTTGCAGAATTGCTCTCTTCAGCCGAACCGGAAAATTCAGATTCTATAGTTTCATTATATCCGGAGACAGATATTGATGCACTAGCAAAACCCGGACGGGGAAATCGTCCTGGAGCGCTGGCAATATTACATTCTAAATCAAATGGGAAAAATGTTCTTACAGCATTCGAGCCGGTTTACTGGGAGGTTTTATCTGAGTGGAAAGATTCTTTGTTGCAAAAACGCCCAAATGGATATTATCGTTGGAAAGAGGAGAAAACGAATGAAATGCTGGAACGGATATATGAATATTATCCAAAATATCGTAATAAAATAAATGTTATTACAGCAGGAACGCCTTTAACATATCGTGATTATTTGAATCACACTCAAGGTGCTGCTTATGGAATTCGCCAGAAAATAGAACAATATAATTTAATAGGTCAGTTAAGATTAAAAAATTTGTATTGTGCCGGACAAAGTGCAATTTTACCAGGAGTTCTTGGTACAATTATGGCATCAATGTTGGTTGCAAAAAATATTATTGGAGCGGAACAGTTTAAAAAAATAATTAAAATTTAATCACTATTATGAATATATTGGAAAAATTAGGATTTGAAAAATATAAGAATGTTTCTCCTGAAAATGTGCCTTTACTTGCAATTATGGGACCAACTGCTTCAGGGAAAACTGCTCTCTCCTTAAAAGTGGCGGATTCTCTGCCAGTTGAAATTATTTCGGCAGATTCTATGCAGTTTTATAAAGAACTTAACATTGGAGTTGCAAAGCCGACAAATGAAGAATTACAGAAAGTGCCTCATCATCTTTTAAATATCTGTAATATTCAGCAAAGAGTCCATGTTTATACATTTGTTGAATTAGCAGAAAAAGTTCAATCTGAAATCCGTTCTCGTGGGAATATTCCTTTGCTTGTTGGTGGAAGCGGATTATATATAAGAAGTTTTTTTTATGGATTGGATCCTTTACCCGCGGATGGTGAATTAAGAAAGAGATTAGATGATGAATTTGACTCTCAAGAAGGTTTTGAGAAGCTTAAAAAAATAATGCAGAAGGAGAATCCAGTTGATTATGAGCGTTGGAATCAGCATCTTAGAAAGCTTATCAGAGCGTATGAAGTGTTTCTTTTAACAGGTAGTTCAATTTCAGCATTGCAGAAAAGTTGGAAAGGAAAGCTTCGATTTCCTGTAAATTCTGTTTTTCTGCAGCATGATAGGAATATATTGCGTGAACGAATTGCATTAAGGAGTGATGAAATGCTAAAAAATGGGTGGATTGAAGAAACCGCTACTTTAATAAAAAAAGGTTTTTTGGAATCTCCTACAGCAACTCAAGCGATAGGGTATAAAATAATTTCCGACTTTTTAAGTGCAAAGATTGACCGTGATACTATGAGAACAAAAATCATTAATTCCACGAGGCAGTACGCCAGGCGCCAGGAGTCATGGTTCCGCAATAAACATCCTGAAGCTTTTACTGCTTTTATATCATAAATTTAAAAAAAGAGTTGCTGTTTTAAAGCCAAATAGTATTCAATGCAGTATTTTGTTCCGCAATGGAAAAAGTGATATCATTTCTCATAAGACTTTTAATTTTGTCTTTAGCTAAATCAATGACAATTTCTTGTGAGTTACAGTCGGAACTTAAATGATAGAATATTATATATTTTGTCTTTTCATGCAGAATATCTGAAAGTGCATTCATTGCATCTTCATTATTCAAATGCCCGAACCTCCCTTTTATTCTTCTTTTTAAATTTATAGAGCGTTCTGATTTCATTAACATCTCAGTATCATGGTTTGCTTCAAGTACCAGTAAATTGCAGTTACTTAATTTGTATTTAACCAAATTGTTTAAATGCCCTAAATCTGTTGCCAGTCCGATTGTTTTATCATTTATCTGTACCGTAAAAGCGACTGGTTCAAGTGCATCATGAGATACCGAAAAAGGATAAATTTTAAATCCTCCTAATGCAAATTCAGAGCCTGAATGAAAAAGTTCTACTGCTTTGCCTATCAAATTTTTCCTTTTTAAGTATTCATATACTTTTGGAACTGTATAAGTCGGAATGTCCAGATAGTCCGCAATTACCCTTGCTCCTTTTACATGATCTGTATGTTCGTGAGTTATTAAAAGTGCTTTAATAAGTGATAAATTAATATCTGCTTTCTCAGCCCTCTTTAAAAATTCCTTGCAACTGAAGCCGGCATCTATTATTACTGCTGATGAATCTGTGTGTATTATTATTGAATTTCCCCTGCTTCCACTGCCTAAAACTGTTACGCCTGTTTTCATAGTGCGGAGTTCCTTTTTATGGCAGGGTCTTCAAGCCCAGCTTCCTGAAAGCCTTTCTTTCTTAAAGTACAACTGTCACATTTTCCGCAAGGAACACCGTCTTTATCAGGATTATAACAACTGTGGGTTATCCCGTAATCAACGCCTAGTTTTAACCCTTTTCGAATAATTTCAGCTTTATTGAGATATTGCAGTGGTGCATGTATTTTAAACTTCCAACCTTCATCTGCTGCTTTTGTGCCAAGTCTTGCCACCTCTTCAAAAGCCTCTATAAATTCAGGTCGGCAGTCCGGATATCCAGAATAATCCATTGAATTCACTCCGATAAATATATGACGGGCTTCAATAACTTCCGCCCAGCTGACCGCAAACGAGAGAAATACAGTATTTCTTGCTGGGACATAGGTTGGCGGTATTTTATCCGTTTGAGAAATGTAGTCAGGAACTTTAATTTTATCTGATGTTAAAGCGGAACCGCCCCATTTTGCAAGATCAATTTCCGCAATAATATGTTCTTTTACTGAAAACGCTTTACATATTTTTTCTGCCGCTTCCAGTTCGATATTGTGTCTTTGACCGTAGGCAAAGCTCATCGCATAACATTCATAGCCTTCAGATGCTGCAATTGCAAGAACGGTTGCGGAATCTAAACCGCCACTTACTAAAATTACTGCTTTTGCTTTGTTCATTTTTGACCTCTAATTATAGTCAGAATTTCATCTCGCTTTTTTTCCATAAAAGTTTTTGTGTCGGCTTCAACTATTAAACGAAGCAGTGGTTCTGTATTTGATGCTCTAACATTGAACCACCAATTTTCATATTCAACAGAAATTCCGTCTAATTCAAAAATATTGCCATCTGAATAAATTTGTTTGATTCTATTTAGAATTTTATTTATATCTGCAACTTTAGAATTTATTTCTCCACTTGATGAATATTTTTTTAATGGTTTGACTAAATCAGATGCGCTTTTCCCTGTTTTACATATTATATTTGCCAGCATTACCATTGCTAAACCTTGGGATTCCGCTGTGAAGTTTTCCCTGAAATAATAGTGTCCGGAAAGTTCCCCTGCAAAAATTGCTCCTGTTTTTCGCATCTGAGCTTTGATAAAAGCATGCCCTACTCTTGACATAATTGCTGTTCCGCCGTTTTCTTCAATGCATTCTTTTACAGCCCTGCTGCTTCTTAAATCGTAAAGAATTGTGCCTGAGTTCTTTGCAAGTATGTCCTGGGCGATGATTGCTGTAAATAAATCCATCGGAATAATATTGCCTTTATTATCTACAAAGCCGCATCTGTCTGCATCTCCGTCAAACCCGGCACCGAAATCTGCTCCTGTCTCTTTTACTTTAGCACATAAATCATCTAATGTATCTAATTTTAACGGATTTGCTTCATGATTGGGAAAAGTGCCGTCAAGCTCTTTATATAAAGGGATAATGTCGAACAGTTCCTCAATTCCTTCAATTTCAGCTGACCCCATTGCATTTGCGTAATCAACCACCACTTTGAGTTTTTTGTTAAAATTAACATGTTTTTTAAGAAATTGGGCATAATCTTTTTTTATGTTATAAGTTTCTATTACTCCTTTTTTTGTGGATTTTTTCCAGGATTTGTTTTCGGCAATTTGTCTGATTTCCATTAGCCCTGTTACTCCACTGATAGGAACTGCATCTGCAGTACATATTTTAAATCCGTTGTATTCCGCAGGATTATGCGATGCAGTTATCATTACACTGCCGTCTGATTTTAATATTCCATTGGCATGATAAGTCATAGGAGTTGAACAAAGCCCTATGTCTATTACATTTGCTCCTTGTTCTGTAATACCTTTTGCCAGTGCTTGAAAAAGTGGTTCAGAATGAGGGCGCATATCACGACCGACCACAATTTGTTCTGCTTGAAGAAATTCAACTAATGCTCTTCCGATTCTTTCGGCCAGTGCTTCGTTTAAATCTGAAGGATAAACACCTCTTATGTCATATGCTTTAAATACTTCTGCCATAATTAACCTCTTTTTTTATTCAATTTTAATGTAAGCATTCAAACTTGAATATTTAAATAATGCTTTTTTTCTACTATTTTATAGATTCTTTTCTCTAACTATAAACTTAAATATATTTAAAGCAAGTGCTTCTTTTTGAATTCCAAGTACCCTCTCCTTTTTTTTCTACACCTCTTTTCCTTTCAATTAAAGTATTTGTAAAAAATTACCTAAAAAATCTTTTTTATTGCTGTAAATTTTAGATTTTTACTGTACTTTTATTAAAGAGACTTATTGTGTGAGTTTTTTCACCAATATTGGAGTTTTATCAATTTGTTCATTTAATCTACTTGAAAGGAGAAAACAATGGTCACAGCAATTGTGCTTATAAATGTTGAACGCGCTAAGCTCAGAGATGTAACTGAAGCTATTCTTAATACAGAAGGAGTTACTGAGGTTTATCCGGTTGCAGGCGAATATGATTTGGTTGCAATCGTAAGAGTGGGGGATAATCACAGTCTTTCTGAAATCGTTGTGGATAATATGCCACACGACATTCCTGGTATTTCACATACCAAAACTTTATTTGCTCTTGATGCAAAATCTAAATTTGACCTTGCAAAATTATTTGATGTAAAATAATTTGTCTTTTTATATTTTTTTAAAACGGAACTTACTTCTTTTGGGTGTTCCGTTTTTTTGTATATGTAATCCCCTTGAGACCTTTAATTATTTTTCCGATTTTAACTATTTTTGTTTATTGTTTTAAGGGTTTTTAAAATACATTGAGCAGCTTGATTTGCTGCATTACCGCTACCGGCAGACAGCTCTTCTGTCATCTCTTTCATCGCCTGTAAAACCCCGGTACGCCTTTCTCCGTCCGGTAGAATTTTTTTCAATGCCCCGGATAGCATTTTCCCATTTACATCTTCTTGTAAAAATTCTTCAAATATCAGTTTCTGTGAAATGATATTGACCATTGTGAAGTAATTTAGAGTCACTATTGCATTCGCAAGAAAAAATGTTAAAGATTGAAGTTTGTACCCAACCGCCAGAGGAAGACCTGCTATCGCACACTCCATTGTAACTGTCCCGGAAGCTGCTATTCCCGCAATTGCTTTCTGCATCCATTCCGCAGTTTCGCCGAGAGTGATATCTATTTCTGGAAGATTATCATTCTTATGTTTGGTGCAATATTGTTCATATATTTTTTTAAGGTTTTCATATACTTTTTTTCTAGGAGCACATACTGTAAATTTAAGGAATGGCTTTTCTTTGTGAAGAAGTGATGCGGCATCTAGCATAGGTTCAAATAGGCGATATATTTCATTTTTTCTGCTGCCTGGTAGGAGTAAGACCCTATTGGGATCGCGTTTTATCTCTGGGTTTGTGCGTTCTCTAATTACATCTACAAGAGGATGACCTACAAATTCTGTGTCGAGTTTTGTATCCTGGTAAACATCAACTTCAAAAGGGAAAATTACCATCATTTTAGCACAATATTCAGCCAGCTTATATTTGCGTTTTTTTTTCCATGCCCAAACTTGCGGCGAAATATACCATATAACAGGAATCCCTATTTTTTTCATTTGTCTGGCAAATCTCATATTAAAACCCGGATAATCAATTAGAATTACAGCATCGGGTCGTTCCTCTGCTGCCCGTCTGCAGAGCATACGGAATATTTTTATGAATGTACCAATCATTTCCAGAATTTCGAATAATCCAACTACTCCCAATTCTGTTGCATCTACCATGATCTCAGCACCTGTCTGCGCTATCCGTTTCCCGCCCATCGCTGAGATTTTTATATTATCCTGCCCTGAGATTTTTTGCAGCTCATTGATTAAGGAAGCTCCGTAAATATCTCCGGATTCTTCACCTGAAATGAGCCATAAATGTATTTTTTTGTTCTTTTCTGTATTTTCCGGCATATTTTTATCTTTATTTTCCTGTATCTTTTTCAGATTATATTTTAGCATGAATGAAAAGTAACAGTTAATTGATTCTAAGTCAAGACTTTTCATGTAATTTTCTTATATTAATCAACCTCTACGGAATAGAATATTCCCTATTGGGCGGAGATGCTAAATGTAATGAGACTCATTAATAATCGAGGTTTGGGTTCATTTTTTGCAATTTTAAAGAAATTAGGTAGAACTCTGCTGATTAACAGCAATGTGGAATTGTTCATTTTTATAATTTACTCTTATACTGACTGAGTAAATCAAGCAGTTTGTTAATTTGGCTATATGAATGGGCCGTATTAATTGATACACGAAGCCGTGCTGTTCCTGCTGGTACGGTCGGCGGGCGTATTGGAATAACGAATATTCCATTTTTCATAAGGTATTCTGACATTTTCATAGTTTCTGCAATATCTCCGACTATAATTGGTATAATCGGTGTAGTTGTATTTCCTGTATTTAATCCCAGCTTTTGTAATTCAGTTTTTAGGTAGCTTGATTTTTTAGACAGGTCTTTGCGTTTTTCTTTATATTCATTTGTCTGAACAAGAGTGACAGCGGCAGAAATCGCACCGTAAACACCAGGAGGCAGTGCGGTTGAATAGATAAATGACCCGCATTTATTGATCAGGTAGTCTTTCATTGTTTTTGAACAAGCAATATATGCACCGTAGGAGCCCATTGCTTTGCTGAATGTCCCCATTGCAATATCAGCTTCCCTTCCTGCAAGACCTTCTCCTTTTTCTCCGAAAATACCTGTTGCATGAGCATCATCAAGGTATAAAAGAGCATTAAATTTATCAGACAAACATTTTAGTTTTTTTATATTACATATATCTCCATCCATACTGAACACAGTATCAGAGACAATTATCTTTTCATTCTCATTTTGAGTCAGGAGCATTTCTAATTTCTTAAAATTAAGATGCGGATAGCGTTTGAATTTTCCTTGGGTAAGTGCGGCTCCTGTATTAAGGCTTGCATGATTTAATTTATCTGCACAGATGACACTTTTTCTGTTAGATGAAAGAGCTGAAATTACTCCGACATTTGCCATATATCCTGAGCCTATAATAAGAGCACTTTCCGTACCTTTCCATTCGGCTATTTTATCTTCTAGTTCCAGGTATTCAGAGAAAGTTCCGGATACTAATCTTGACGCTGTAGAACCTGTTCCGAACTTTTCTGTCCATTTAATAGATTCTTTAATTAAATTAGGATGATTCGCAAGGGCAAGATAATTATTTGACGAAAAATCAATATATTCATTTTTATTAATAATACAAATTGTTGGTGAAATATGGTTGACGGCTTTTAATTTACGCCTCATCCCTTGAAGGTCTGCTTGAGTTAAAAAATCTTCCGGATTCATTGTCGTTATCATTCCATAAAAAGTTTTAGTATTGAAATAATAGTTATTTTTTGTATGTTAAGACTTCATTCCAATCTTTTTTGAAAAAAGTTTTTTTGGATACAAATCTATTGAATTTTAAAATATGCCAGAATGCAGCAATTCCGTCTTTCCAGGTAATCTTTTTCCCTTCACCATAAGTTCTGCCGAAATAATTAATAGGAACCTCGTATATGTCTAATTCCTTTGCTTTTGCTATTTTTGCTGTAATTTCAACTTCAATACCAAAGCGGCAGGTTGTCAGATTTAGATTTTGAATAACTTCTTTTCTGAAAACTTTATAGCAACTCTCAACATCTGTCAAAGCAATATCACTGAACCAGTTTGAAACCCAGGTTATTATCTTGTTGCCGAGCATGTGGCGGAATCGTACTGCTCTGCCTGCTCCTGTATGAAAGCGGGTCCCGTACACAATGTCTGCTTTACCTGAAATTATAGGTTCAAGTACAAGAGGGTAATCTTCTGGAGTATACTCTTTATCTGCATCCTGGATAATCGCTATTGGTGCTGTAATTTCAGGGATGCCGAGTCTGATTGCAGCGCCTTTGCCTTTATTTTTATCCTGCTTTAAAAATTTAAAACGAACTGGGCCATTTTGGTTTTTTATATATTCTTCTATGACTTTTAATGAATTATCCGAAGATGCATCATCAATGATTATAATTTCTAATGTTTCCGGACGCATTGAAACTATATCAAGAATCTCAGTAACGGTCTTTTCTTCGTTATATACAGGTATCAACACGCATAATATTCTTTCTTGTTCCAAAATATAATCCTTATGGTCATCTGCAAATTACTTAATTTTTAATCTCAATGCAAGATAATATATCATAATTAAAATCTTTTCAACTATTATTATACCCTATTCAAAAACTTTTTTAAAAGTTTAAAATTTTTTAGTAGAGAGTTGTGCCGCATTCTTTCCTTCCGTAATATATATTTAGTCCTTATTAAAAGAAGTAATCTTGGATTTGGTCTAATGCATAATGTGAAATATTCACTCTTATTTTTCCTTAATAACTAAATTGGGGCTGGAATGAGATAAATTATTAAGGCTGGTCAATTAACTTTCTGACTGCTTTTTTTTATACTTTATCTGCTCATTTATTGGTAATTTTTAAAATTAGGGTTATTTTGGAGCACTGAAAGTGTATAAACGGTATTAAAGTGACTGTTGTTTTGTAAATCTTTAAGATTTTAGAACTTTATTTTGTGTTCAGACACAGACATCACATATGCCGGCTGAAATAAAAATAGGAGATATATAGATATGACTAATCCGAGAGGTTTTATAGAGATTGAAAGGAAGGAACCGGGATATAGACCGGTTGAGGAAAGAATTAAAGATTTTAAAGAAGTTGAGACGAGTTTGAATCAAGAAGAACTTGAGCAGCAGGCTGACAGATGTATGGATTGTGGTATCCCGTTCTGTCACGGTTGCGGTTGCCCATTGTCAAATTATATTCCCGAGTGGAATGAACTTGTCGCAGAGGGTAAATGGGAAGAGGCATTTTATATTTTAAATGCTACAAATAATTTCCCAGAATTTACCGGAAGAATTTGTCCTGCTTTGTGTGAGGCATCATGTACCGCAGGTCTTGGAGGAGAACCGGTTACAATCAGGCAGATTGAAAAAGAATTAGCTGAAGAAGCTTTTCTTAAAGGATATATCAAACCAGTCCCGCCAGATGAAAGAACAGGATATTCTGTTGCTGTTATAGGTGGGGGCCCTGCTGGATTGGCATTGGCTGATACATTGAATAAAAAAGGTCATTGCGTAACTGTGTTTGAAAAGAATAATTATGCCGGAGGCTTAATGCGATACGGTATTCCTGATTTTAAACTAGATAAAAAAATAATTGAAAGACGCTTAAGCCTGATGAAAGAGGAAGGAGTCGTCTTTAAAACAGGCGTTTGTGTTGGTAAAGATATTTTTATGGATTACATCTGTAAAGAATTTGATGCTGTTGCAATTACAATTGGAGCTGAGCAGCCTCGTGATTTGCCTGTTCCGGGGCGTAAGCTTAATGGGATTCATTTTGCAATGGATTTTTTGGCACAGCAAAATAGAAGAGTTTCAGGTGAACCATTAAATACAACTCCAATTTCTGCAAAAGGTAAAAAAGTTCTGGTTATTGGTGGAGGTGATACCGGTTCTGATTGTGTAGGAACATCAATACGCCAGGGTGCCGCATCTGTCACACAGATTGAAATTATGCCTAAACCTCCTGAGAGTAGATCCGAATTTACTCCCTGGCCGGAATGGCCTTATCAGTTGAGGACTTCCAGTAGCCATAAAGAAGGTTGCGAGAGAAAGTGGAATATTATGACCAAAGCTTTTATCGGCGAAAATGGTGCAGTGGAAAAAGTTCAGGCGGTTGAAGTCGTCTGGGATATTGATGGAGAAAGCGGCAGGCCTATAAAACCAAATGAAGAACCTGATTCAGCTTTTGAAATTGAAGCTGACCTTGTGCTTTTGGCAATGGGATTTACCGGCCCTCTTACTGCATTACAGGAAGGACCTGTTTCTAAATTAGGTCTGGAACTGGATGGACGCGGAAATGTTAAAGTTGATAATAATGGTATGTCTTCTGAAAAAGGCGTGTTTGCTGCCGGCGATGCAGCAACTGGCGCGTCTCTTGTGGTTAGAGCTATTAATTCAGGACGCGTTTTAGCTGATTCAATTGATACTTATCTGATAAATAAGTAAAATTTTCAAGGTATAGTATTATACATTTTATATAGGCGGATAAATATATGGCAAGACGCAATAGTAGAAAGCACAGACTTCCGCCATTTGAACACAGTGGCATTTTATTGGTTGACAAACCTAAAGAGTGGACTAGTCACGATGTTGTCAATTTAGTAAAGTGTCGCTTCAATGTAAAGGTTGGGCATTGCGGGACTCTGGATCCTGCGGCTTCAGGCTTGCTTGTTCTTGTGTTGGGAAAAGCAACAAAACTAAGCTCTGAGTTAAGCGGTTCTGATAAAGTTTACGAGGGAACCATTTTATTGGGAACAGAAACAGATTCTCATGATATGGAGGGTAATGTAGTTGCAGAAAAAGATTCTTCATTTTTAACAGAAGAAAGTGTAAAGACAGTTATTGATTCTTTTCTTGGAGAACAAGAGCAGATTCCTCCGATGTTTTCTGCAGTAAAAAAAGATGGGAAAAAACTCTATGAGCTGGCACGGGAAGGAAAAGTAATTGAGCGAGAACCCAGAGAAATTAAAATTTTATCATTGGATATTTTAAAATTTCACCTTCCCAAAGTTGATTTTAGGGTAAAATGCTCAAAAGGCACCTTTGTTAGAACCCTCTGTAGCGATATTGGAATTAAATTAGAGGTTGGTGCTGTTCTTTTTGATTTGCGTAGAACTGCAAGTGGTGAATTCAAATTAGAAGATGCTGTTTCAGTTGAAAATATAAAAGAGTGGACTCAGGATGACTTACTTGAAGCAATAAAAAAATATACAACTATTTAGCCCGGAGGCGATAATTTTGCATAAAACTATTTTACAAATATTAAAAGATATTTCTGAAATAATTGCTTCAAATGGAAATCAAAATAAAGTCAGACATGAAATTGTCAGGATTCTAGCAGAAAACCTCAGTGTCGATGTCTGTTCCATATATATATATGATGAAAATTCAGATAAGTTGGTTCTTGATGCTACCTGGGGATTAAAACAGGAATCAATTGGTAATATTTGCCTGCCGCCCGGCGCTGGTATTACAGGTTCAGCTTTTGCCTCAAGAGAGATTATTAACCTTGCTTCAGCAAACGAACATGAAAAATATCAATACTTCCCAAACTCAGGAGAAGAGCTTTTTAAAGCATTTCTCGCATGTCCTTTAATTATTGGTTCAGTAAATGTAGGGGTTCTTGACCTGCAGAAGAAAGAGAGTGGACAGTTTCCTGACGCTGTCGTGGATATGGTGAAAGCATTAAGTCCACAGATCGCTAATTTAATTTTAAGTTCAAAAATGCTTTCTGAATTGACTTGTTCATGTACTGAATGTTCTGATTTTATTTCTTCAGAAAAACAGATTATTTTAAAAGGTGTAAGTATAAATTATGGTGTAGTCTCCGGGCTTGCAAGTGTTTATATGCCGAATGATTTGTTTGATGTTCCTGAAGAATCACATCATAATCAGGATGCTGAAATTAAAATATTTGATAGAGCATTGAGTATAACAAAATCTGAAACTGTTAAGCTTTTGGAAAAAGCTATCAGTATAATTTCAGAGGCTGATGCGGCAATTTTTGATGTGCATTTAGTTTTATTAGAGGATCAAGTTCTTCTTTCTGAAATAAAAGATAGAATTAAAAGCGGTGCTTCAGCAGAATATGCAGTCCATAAGGTTAATGCAAAATTTCAGAACTTGTTTAATGGGATGCAGGATGAAGTATTCAGAGAAAAATCTGCTGATCTTAAAGATGTGATGCTTAGGCTGTTAAAGAATATTAGGAATATAAAAAGTAACAGTATATTTACAGATGAAACTCTAGATATTCAAAATAAAATTATTGTTGCGAAAGAACTGCTTCCATCTGATATTTTTCGACTCACTTCCGGGTCTGTTACTGGAATTGTCACAGAAAAAGGCAGTGCTACTTCTCATGTTGCAATATTAGCAAAAGCTTTGAATATACCGACCCTGCTCGGAGTGAAAAATTTAATGAGCAATATAAGAGAGGGTGATTCTCTTATTCTTGATTGTAATACTTCTTTATGTTATATAAATCCCGAATTACGGATTGCTGAACAATTTAATGATATAATTTCCGGAGTTTCTCAACCACCTGATACTATTGAAATTTTCCAGTCTGTAACTAGAAATGGTAAAAAAATATATCTTCGGGCAAATATTTCGCTAGTAAGCGAAACTGCTCTGCTTGAAAAATACAATGCTGATGGAATCGGACTGTATCGTACAGAATTTCTTTTTATGATTAGAGATTTACTTCCCTCCGAACAAGTTCAGTATAATATTTTTTCTGCAATTATAAAAAATACAGTCGGCAAAGAAGTCGCATTCAGGCTATTGGATGTCGGTGGTGATAAACCTCTTCCTTATCTAAAACATCATGAAGAGAGTAACCCCGCTTTAGGGAAACGGGGGATTCGTCTCCTCCTGGAGCGGGAAGATATTTTGCGCCCTCATATAAAAGCAATGCTCCGTGCAGGAGCAGAAGGCGTAATAAAAATTATCTGTCCAATGGTTTCAACTTTGTCAGAATATCTGCATTTGAAAATTATTGTTGATGAGTGTATTGATGAGTTGAAAAAAAATAATATCCCGTATTGTAAAAATTTCAAATTAGGAATTATGCTTGAAGTTCCCTCGGCATATATTAACCTGAAAAGGCTGATTTTAGAAGTTGATTGTGTTAGCATCGGTACAAATGACTTATTTCAATATACATTTGCATGTGATCGCGAAATTATGATTTTAGATGCGGCTCCGGGGTATTTGCAGCCTCCTTTTTTAAGTATGTTGAAAAATGCTGCTGATATAGTATCTGGAGCTGGAAAGGATATTTCTATATGCGGAGAGATGGCGGCTGACCCGCTGGCTCTGCCTTTAATTCTTGGGGCGGGTATTTATGATTTAAGCATGCAGCCTGCGGCTATTCCAGGAATTGCTGAGAATGTGGCTTCCTATTCAATGATTGAGTGTGTTGAAATCTTCAATAAAGCTATAAATTGTATTGATGCTAAAGAAGTGCTTAATTTACTGAAAGATTTTCATGAATTACAGAAAAAGTAAGAACTTTTAAAAAAAAATTATCTCTTTTTCTTCTATTTTTAATTTTCAGCTTGCAAAATTCACATTTTGTTCTATTTATACTATACCTTAAGTAAATAAAGGCTTATTTTGTGTGCCCGGGTGGCGGAATTGGCAGACGCAACGGACTTAAAATCCGTTGATCATATGATCGTGTGGGTTCGAGTCCCACCCCGGGTACCACTTTATTGCAATAAGTTGCCAAAAACTCTTCTGTTTTAAAATTCTGGTGGGAATCCTATAGATGTTTTATATGTTTTTTCGTATTGCTTTTTGGATTTACGGAATAACTTGATAGCTTCAGGTGCAGAAGGGCATCGCCTCGCATTATACCGGCTTAAAACTTCGTAGAATGATTTTATTGCTTTTTGATAAATTCCTTTGGCTGTCGATACATCTCTGGTTTTCTGTGCTTTCTTGAAATACAATTTCCCTTTTAATAAAGTTGCAGATGCTAAAAAATTGGATTTATTTTTCTTTTTTGAATTTGAAAACTTACTCCAGTTGTCCTCAAGAAGCTTTAACCCTTCATCATAATTCTCCAATATATATAGGGTTTTTGCTTTTTTAATGATTAAATCGCTTTTATTGGATTGTATATTCTGCTGCGAATTTATAACACTGTTTTCTGAAATTGCAAAATTTATACCACCAGTTTCTGATACCGCAATAATATCTTTTGCCTGATGTGTTGTTTGTTTGCGGGAATCGGGAATCTTTGCAGATATTCTTTTTTGTGGGTGCTGCTGCGGCAATGAACTCGTATCAGTTGATTCTTTTTTGGGGAGTGCTTCTTTTATGTTTGTCGTCAGTAAAGGAATTTCCTCTGCATTCATTAAGTTATTATTATCTGCAGAATTTTCCAAGCCGTTATCTTCCGACGGGGGCTCATAATATTCTTTTATTTCAACAGGTGATTCCCTGATAATTTCAACTTCATTTCCCGGGGTTGTCTGAATCTTTGATTTTTCAATCTGTTGCCTTTTGATGCCTGAATGGAGTTGTTTTTTCCTTTTATGATTGACTGTTGAACAGGAAGTCACAATGGAAATTGTCAATAATGCAAATAAAGCCTGATACAAAAATAAATGATCTTTATAGCAATTCATAATATACACTCTCCTGGAATTCAGTCTCAGTGCCTGAAGTTAAATCCTATGTCCTTGAAGAAATGGTGGGCGTAACAGAACTCGAATCTGTGACCTCTACGATGTCAACGTAGCGCTCTAACCAACTGAGCTATACGCCCGTATAAAAACTATTCAAAGCTGAAAATAACCTTTATACTGAGATTGTCAAGTATCATATTTTGAATTTCATTGTTTTTTTAAAAAATTACCGTTGCAAATGAATACTATACAGTGTATCTTTATCCAGTAACATAGGATGTTTACCGTTTCTGAAGATATTAAGTTTATTTTTGTAAAAATTTGCAGAGTTGATGTTAATTTATAAATTGATAAGTATAACAGTTTATTATTATTTGGTTTAATATGAATATTTTAAATTTTTTTTCGTCCTTTAATCGAAGCTATTTTTCTCTATTGATTTCAGTAACAACTCTTTTCGTCTTGATTGGGTGTTCTAAAACTGGAGAAGAGACTTCTGATGCAGTTTTGAAGCGGGCATTTGAAAATGCCCGTGATGGAAATTGGGACAAAGCAAAAGAGCTTGCGGCAACTGCTGTCTCTTCAAATCCTGAAAGTGCCGTGGCTGAAACTTTATATGCAATAGCTCTTGAACAGTGTTTAGATTATGATCAGGCTATCTCAGAAGCCGAACATGCAGTCCAGCTTGATGGTAAAAATTTTATGGCCTTATATATTTACGGACGCCTTTTGCTTGCAGCTAAACGGTATGATGAATGTCTCGCTCCGTTAGAAAAGGCAAATAAGATAGAAGCAAATAATCCGGTAGTCCTTTTATTGCTCGCTAGAGTAAACGCAATACTTGATATTAGAAAAAAGGCTGTAAAATATTATATTGAGCTTATTAAGCATAGTGAAGATTCTCCGGGTGTGGAACCATTTAATGAACTAGGTGTTCTGTTTTTGAAAAATAATGATTTTAAGCATGCTTTACAGTTTTTGAAAGAAGCTTATGGAAAAAAAGAAAAAAGTGTTCCAGTTCTTATTAATTTGGGTGTGCTTTTTGATAAGTATTCTCTCTTTTGCGTGAAAAGAGGGAAAAAATCAGCGTCAAAAAAGGCTGCATTAAAGGCTATTAGATATTATAAAAATGCTCTTCTAATTATGAGAAAATCTGAAATCGATGAAAGAAAACAGGCCGAAATTATTGCTCGTATAAAAGTCTTGTCAACGCGGGCTCGTGCTTCTTCCTGAATATATGAAGGATAACATTATTTATGGCGGATGAAGAATTTTCACCTTTACATCTTTTTTGGTCAAGGTTTAAAAAAGAATATTTTGCAATTTGCGGACTGATAGGAATTTTATTTCTTTTACTGATTGCTGTTTATGCACCGATTATTGCAAATGGAAGACCTTTAATCCTCTATAAGTCAAATACCCTCTCTTTCCCTTTTTTGCATTTTGTTTTTTCTCCTGATTCTACCGAAGTAACTGTAGAACAAATATTTAACTTTTTTATGTTGTATATGCCTCTACTTTTCGGATCCTATTTGCTCTTTAGAAAAAAAATTAAACTTTTTGTTATCTCAGCCTTTATTCTGTTTTTCCTTTTGTTGATCCCCTTTTTTACAACTCACAGAATTCTTGACGAAACAAACTGGAGAACCGTTTCTTCAAAATTAAAAAGTAATGAATTTGCTTTATTTGCTCCTGTACCGTATGGACCTAGAGAAAATGTGGCTGAACCTTACAGCAAATCAACTTCTGAGCACCTCTTGGGAACTGATAAAATCGGAAGAGATGTTTGTGCTAGAATGCTATATGGAGCAAGAGTCTCGCTCGCCGTTGGTTTAATCGCAACTTCAATTTCAGTAATTATCGGTACCGTAATTGGCTTAGCCTCCGGGTTTTTTGGTGGTAAATTTGATATGATTTCAATGCGTATTGTTGAAGTTGTAATTTGTTTTCCCACATTTCTGCTTCTATTGATTTTAATGGGAATCCTTCAGCAGACATCCTTTAAACAGTCAATTTTGCTGGTTATTGCTGTTATTGGTTTTACATCGTGGACTGGAGTTACCCGTATTGTTCGAGGCGAAACATTAAAAATTCGTACTATGCCGTTCATTCAGAGTTGTGAAACTCTTGCAGTTCCAACAAAAAGAATTCTTCTGGTACATATTTTGCCTAATATTATTGGGTTGATCCTTATTAATTTTTCATTTGGTGTTGCAGGAGCTGTAATGGCAGAAAGTACTTTAAGTTTTCTGGGATTTGGAGTGCAGCCTCCTACATCAAGCTGGGGGGAACTATTAAGGCAGGCGATGGAAAATCCGTTTGCTTACTGGCATTTGACTCTTTGGCCGGGGCTGGCGCTTTTTCTGGCAGTTGTTTCATTTAATTTTGCGGGTGAGGGCTTGAGAAAAGCACTGGATCCGAAATCAGATTAATACTTGAATTTACGGTATACACTTTTTTACACTTTTTTTAAATTACTTTTTTGTTTTTTTGTCAATATTGTGTAGATTACTGGAAATAGGATTTAAGTAGCAGATAAAGATTTCATATATAGAAAGTTGGAATAAGGAGCTATTATGAGTGAGGAAGGGAAAAAATCATCAACGCAGAACATACTAAATGTTATTTTGGTAATCATCTGCGGCGCTCTTATGGGGTGGTTTATTTATGAAAATATAAATAAAAATGATCAGCTTGCCGAATATCACAAAGCAGAAATAACTCGAACTGAAAAATATCGTGAAGCAAACGCTGAAAAATTAAAAAAATTAGCAAATATATATAAGGAATCCTCCTTTAATAATAAGGCAGTAGAAGAAATTATAACCACTGAAAACGGTGACAAAGTTGTGAAAGTGACAAAAGTACACGGGAAGCCTATGTCTGAGATGATTGCAAATGATGTCTCTAAAAAAATTGATCCTGCATTAAAAGTTCTGAGCGAAAAGCAAGGATTGACTGATAAAAAACTTAATAAAATTATGGATGAACTTCTTACTATGCTTGAAGAGGAAAATAAAAAAAGTGCCGCATTAAGAAAAGAGATGAAGGACGCTATTAAAAATGAAAGAAAAATTGAATCCCAACTCAGAGCCCGTTTAATCGAGACTCAGAAAATTGTTGCAGATATGAACGGGTTGCTGAATGACCTTAAAGCTAGATACATCGCTGAAGTTAAAGATGACTCTGCTATTGGTGATATTATAAGATGTGCAAACGCTCCCGCTGAATTTTTAAGAAATACATTAACTTTTGACTGGTTTAATGGCTCTGATAAGAATCGAGCTGCTGTAAAATACGATATCGAACAAAAACTGATTATGGACAAGTATAACCTAATAGATGATCCAAAGGCATTGAAAAGCCTCAAGGAAGCACAAACATTCTTTACATTGGAAAAATTACGCAGAAATGATAGATTTATATATATGAAGAAAAGAGAACTCAATCAACGGAGAGCACTAATGGATGAAAATAAAATAGATACAGCAAATCCGGAAGTTATCAGATAATTATGAAAATAACAACTTTTATCTTATTTTTCTGCGTTTTAAATTTTTCTGCGTTTCCGCTTAGTGCTGAATCCCGGGATGTTTTCATTTCAAAAGCTGGTGAGGTTTATCTCCCTCACTTGATGGATACCGCCTCTGAAATGTCAAAAATTTCAGAAAAAATCAAGCATGGCTCAGGTATGATGATTGCCACTGTTGTAATGGGAATTTCATTTATTCCACAATTAAATAGTATTGATATAACAAATAATGTTAAAGGTGCACTATTTTTAGATAAACATCACCATGTGCAGTGGGCCCTCTTAGCTCCAGATAAAAATTTTGGCAATAATTCAAATATTCAGAAGAGTAAACAAGAAAAAAACGAGAATTTATATATAAAAAAAATCAATGATAATGTCTTATTAACATCCAGCGGGGAAATTCTGAAAGTTGATTCGGATTCTCTTTTCAGAGAACTGCCCCTCGCCAAGGAAAATACATCTGATTTGCAGCTTGTTCTATTTCCGGCTAAAATTATTCATGCATATCCGCTTTTTATAAAGAATGCAAGTCATAATTATTTGGCAGATAATGTTGCCGGTAAATCAGATAAACTCAAACAATTTCTTACACAATGTAAAAAGGTTGATGCTGATATTACCATACAGAATGGAATAATTACATTTCTGGCTGACTTTTTTCCTGATTCAGGCTCTAATCTTGATAAACTCCTAACTTCACAATATAAAAAAGAGACTCACCTCTCTTTTAAACAGCTTTTAAAATTATTTAATAATTCAGTCGATGGTGACCTCGATGCTGATTCATTACAACAACTTTTTAACTTGAATCAGAATAAAGGTACAGGAAATTTTATAAAAAAATGCGTGTCAGCTTTAACAGGTGATTTTACTGCATTTCATGATCGATTGCAGATTATCTTGAAAGTAAATTCTGATAAAATTAATATAGACAAATTGAATAAATGAAAATTTATAGATTTTATTGTTAGTTTATAATATAATTTATAACCAGTTTTGAACTTGATTATCACGGATGATGATAAAAATATTGCACTTCTTTATTTTAAATGTTAATCGGGGTTTTCCGTTAATTTTTAACTGTTTATTAAAGAAGTTGTTAAAAAATCGTTTTTTTTAATTGCAATTTGAAAATATAATGCTTTATTAATAGGAAATATAAATAGTTTAAGTAATAAAAATTCCAAGGAGTGTGCTGGTGCCTAGGTAAATGGGAGCTGTCACCTTTGGGTAATTAAGGAGGATAAAAATGGTTGGTTTCAACAAATTTTTGAACATTATGGTCTTTATTCTGTCAGTTGCGGCAGTTGTCTTCGGATGCATGCTTTTTCTGAAAAGGGACGAATTGCGGAAAAGAGGGGATACCATGGCTGCGATGATCAATCAAGTCGCGGGTATCTTAGATAGAAACTCTGGTACTGAAATCAGCAAGAAGCTTGTTCCTACCAAGCTTGAACTTAATCGTGAATTAAGTGCGAATGCCGATAAAAATGCCAAGATTTCATTGTACCATGATAATTACAAAAATCTTACTTCTGTTTTGAAGTCATTTAAAAATCAAGCTGATGAAGTAATCAAGCAGAGGGATATCCTTAGTACTACATTGAATGACCTTGTAGTTGCTCTCGAAATTCCACAGCCTGATGTTTTTGCACCAATTGAATTTGAAAATGTAGCAACTTATGCACAGAAAAGAGAAGAAGTTATTGCGAAGATCAAGCAACTTGATGAAAGGGATAATGCCCTTGTAAATCAGATTGTGCAGAGTGCCGGTGTTATTGGATATACAGCTTCCGCTGATGCTTTTAAAGATCTGGAAGAATATTCAAAACCAATCGAAGAATTCTCACAAAAAGTTGAAGCTTTGAAAAAACGCTCTGATACTTATGCTGATTATATAACTGAATATTGTGCATTACTTCGTCTGCCTGCTCCTACATTGGACGGCGATGATTATGAAGATGCTCTTGTTTCAGCAAAAACTGGAATGCAGGGACTTATTAAAGATTATGATGATACAAAACAGGATTTGCAGGATACTAAAGCTAAATTGGCTACAACTCAAGATGAGTTGAATGCAAAAATTGCTGAAAACGATAAACTTAAAGCAACTAACGCTGACCTGCGTAAGAAAATTGAAATCTTAGTAGGAAAACGCAAAGCTAAAGATCCAATGAAAATTTCTCCAGATATACTTGTTAAAAAGCTTAAAGGTAACATCCTTAAGGTTAACAAAAAATGGGATTTTGTTATCATTGATATCGGTAAAAAAGCTGAAAATAACAAGTTAATTCTTGGATCAGAAGATAATCCTGTAGAAAGAGTTATTGCCCTTCAGGAAGGAAAAGAAATGGATGTTGCCCGTGGTAATAAATTCCTGGGTAAAATTAAGATTATCCGTGTTAATGACAGATGTGCTATCGCTGATATTCTTGAGACTGAAAGAGTTGGAGATATCGAAAAAGGTGATAGAGTTTTCTTTGCTAGAACTCCTAAAAAGAAAAAAGATGGTGAAGAAGCTACAGATGAAGACGACACATCTATGGATGATGATGAAGACATGGATACAGAATCTGAAGATATAGATACAGCGGAAGATTCTGATAGTGGCGCTGATGATGCTGATTTAGACGAATAATTAATTCATCCGGAGATTAAAAATGTATAAAAGTCCTTTATTTACTACTGTTGCAACTCTGACATTCTGCTTATTGATTGCAGTAATCGTTATGCAGATGATGGAAATGCAAGTGTATGAAATGCTGTTCTTTGCTAAGTAATATAAGGCTTATGCAGCAATTAGAAAGCTGTCCTTCGGGACGGCTTTTTTTTTTAAATAAAATTTTAGGTTAATGTTATGAAAAGGTTATGTCTCTTTTTAATGATGCTTGTATTACTTTTTCTATTTGCCGGATGCATGACGGAAAGAGAGCGAAGAGGTGTTAATTATGCTCCATTTAATGCACCTGAAGGCTCACCCCGTAGGACCTTTGATGGCGATATGTAACTTTTTGATTCAGAGTTTTTCCGGCGGAAGGTCTCTTCAGGAGTAAGATGGGCAGTTTTAATTATATTTATGTTCTAATAGTGGTTATATCATATTTGATAGGTGCGATTCCCTGGGCTTTTATAATTGGGAAATTTAAGGGTGTGGATATTCGTAACCACGGAAGCGGGAATGTTGGAGCTACTAATGTGCGACGCGTTCTTGGAAAAAAATTTGGGATTTTATGTTTCTTTCTTGACTTTCTTAAAGGCTTTATACCCGCTTTTGTAATATTAAATATGGATAAGTATGTTGAAATTGATATCTCTACAGATTTAGCCTTTATATTTGTTGCATTTGCTGTTGTCGCCGGTCATATGTGGCCTGTTTATTTGAAATTTAAAGGCGGAAAAGGTGTATCTACTATGGCGGGACTCCTGCTTGCATTGGCTCCATTATCTCTTCTTGTTGGCGGAGCAGTTTGGGCAATTTTCTTTTATTCATTCAGATATGTGTCGCTTGCAAGTATATGTGCATCTCTCACTTTGCCGGTGTCAGCGTATTTCCTCTCAAAATATGAAGTGTATAAGTTATCTGATACTTTACAGTGGATTTTAATTATACTTGCTGCACTTGTAATTTTTAGACATAAAGGTAATATAATTAGATTGATGACTGGTACTGAAAGCCGCTTTACTAAGAAATAAAAAGGTATATATAATTATGAAAACTGCAGTATTAAGTGATGGAGCATGGGGTACTGCCCTGGCTTTAACTTTACTGAAAAATAACCATCAGGTAACTTTATGGGGACCTTTTGCTGATTATATTCAGAAAATGCAGTCAGTCAGACAAAATCCCCGCTTTCTTAAAGGTATTGACTTACCGGAAAACCTTATTTTAACTTCTTCTATGAAAGATGCTGTTAAAGATGCTGAAATTATAGTTCAGGCTTCGCCGGTTCAGTATGCAAGAGATGTTATATCTCAACTTGCTGACTGTTATGATAGTTCTCAGATCATCGTTAATGTATCAAAAGGTATTGAAAATGAATCTTATAAAAGAATGAGTGAGATCATTTCTGAATTTATTCCTTCTAATCAATATGCTGTTCTGTCAGGCCCGAGTCATGCAGAAGAAGTTGCAAGACATGCACCAACTGCGGTTGTTGTAGCTTCTAACAATCTGCAGACTGCTGAAAATGTAAGAAATGCTTTTATGAATGATTATTTTCGAGTATATACAAGTGATGATGTTGTCGGAGTTGAGCTTGGAGGGGCATTAAAGAATGTTTATGCTATTGCTTCGGGTATTATTGACGGAATGGAGCTTGGTGATAACGCTAAAGCTGCACTGATCACTCGCGGGATTGCTGAAATGGCACGATTGGGGCGTGCTCTTGGAGGAAAATCGGAAACTTTCTCAGGTTTAAGTGGAATTGGTGATATGATCGTAACTTGTACAAGCTCATTAAGCCGTAACCGACATGTAGGAGAGGAGCTTGGCAGAGGAAAAAAACTTTCTGAAATACTTGAAGCTATGGGGATGGTTGTTGCAGAAGGAGTAAAAACTACTTTAAGTGCTTATTGCATTGCAAAAAAATTGGATGTTGAAACACCTATAATCGACGAATTACACGCCGGACTATATAAAGATAAAAACCCCTTAGTCGGATTACAGGAATTAATGACCCGTAAACCTAAATTTGAAACTGAATAAGGAGTAACCCTATGAATGTTGTTTATTTAATATTATCAGCTTTTTTACCTATTGTAATCTTATCCTCTTGTTCAACTGTTAAAATTGAACAGAAGCCTTTACCGCCTTTATCAAAAAAAGAAATTCAACTTCTCCATTTAATGGGGGGGAAAGTGATCTCTAATGATAAAATAGGTATTGGTAAAATTATAATCGACAGACGAACTAAAGCAGTTTCCTTTCCGGCAACTGTGGAGTTAACAGAAGGAGCTCTTGAAGTTCTTATTTCAACACCGAAAGGGCGTGCTTATGAAAGTTTGCTTGTTGCTGATATAAATCCGTATAATCTTCAGTTGGCTATGCATTTAAGCGGTGCGGATAACGGGGCGAGATTTAACATTGTTCCGCCATCCGGGAAAAAAACTGTTGAACAAGGAGACCTTTTTAAAATATTTATAAAAACTAAAGATGGTAAAAGCATACCAGTTACTGATTGGCTTAAGGTTTCCAGAGCTACAAAGAATTTTGATAATAATACTTGGGTTTTCGTTGGCTCAAGCTTTAATTCAAGAAAAGAGTGTATGGCGACTAAAGACGGAAATATTGTAACAACCTGGAGTTTTGGAAATACTATTCTGGATAATCCTAATCTTACCGGTAATACCGACGATTGTTTTACTGTTTTTAAAGAAAAAGTACCAAAAACAAAAACACCAGTTACTGTTATCTTGAAAAAAATTATTAATAATCATAAATAAATATCATAGAAAACGAGCTTCAAAGAGTTAGGTACTTGAATTCCTTTTGAACTACAGTAAGTTAATATTGCAACGGTAAAATGATTAACCGATTGAATATTAAGGAACTTTTTAGTCATGAAAAAAATTGAAATTATTTTATACAGTGGTTTGGCTATTGGAATGCTGCTTGTCAGTGTTTTGCTGGTTGTCATAACATTGTCAGATGATGAACCCAAAAAATCAGATTCACGCACAGTGAAAACCAGAAAGCGGCATTCTCGAGGCAAAGGCAATAGCAGAACTTCAAAAAAAGATGATAAACACAACTCTAGATTGGTGAAAAAACAAGGAGGCGAAAAGTTTAAGATGGCAGATAAAGATGAGGTTGAAATACGCCAGGAAGTAGAGCGGATTGACAGTAGGATTAAACTGACTACCGATATTAATGAAAAACTTGATCTTCTCGATGACCTTAATTATATTGAAGACCCAATGATTCTTGATATTATTAATCGAGAATTAAATGATCCAAGCACTGAAATTAGACTTTCGGCTTTGCAGTTGCTCGAAAATTTTGAAGGAAAGGAAGTTTTTCCTGTTCTCCGTAAAGCTCTTGATGATTCTTCAGAAAAAATTAGAGCTGAAGCAATTGATATTATCGATGATGTCGAAGTCCCAGGCGGAGATCCTGAAGAAGCAGATATCCTCCTGAAAGCTATTAATGATCCTTCAGAAGATGTAAGAAGTTCCGCTCTTGATGCGATTGATAATAAACCTTCTTATGATTTGGAAATAATTGGAGATGAAGCAATAAAATCTAATTTTCCGGAAGTAAAAGAAGCTATTTTAGAGGCATTGGCTGATACCCCGTCTGTTAGGGGAGTTGAAGTGATGATTGAAGGTCTAAATGATCCTGACCCTGATTTTAGAAATGATGTTATCGATGAACTTGAACTTATTACAGATCAGTCTTTTAACTCTTACGATGACGCTAGAAAATGGTGGGATCAGCATCAGAATGAATTCCTCGAAGAATTCTCCCATTATAATGATGATATATCAGAATGAAACTGTGAATGAATGAAAAGATAACAGTGCTGACCGTCAGTTGGTATTCAGCTAATTTGCTTGAAGTTATGATCTCATCTCTATTAAGCAAAGCTGAGTCCCCGGAGTGCTTGTCTGTGCTGGTTATTGACAATACCGATGGCGTTGATACAGAACTGCCGAAATTGAAGGCGAAATTTTCAGGAATAGAAATTTTGCCTTTTAAACCGGAAAATAGTAATGCTCTGAATGCCCATGCGGAAGCTTTAAATTTTGGTTTTAAAAAAATCGAAACAGACTATTTTTTAACAATTGACCCGGATGTCTTTGTTTTTAAAAAAAAATGGGATTCTTTCTGTCTTAATCTTATTGAGAATAAACAAACTTCTGCCATTGGAACAGTGTATCCTTTTTGGTGGATCGGGACATACCATAATTTCCCAAGTCCAGTTTTTTGTTTTGGAAGGTGCGGTGCTTTTAAAAAATTGGGTCCCGACTGGTTGCCTTTACAACTCGGGTTGATGAGAAAGATAATAAGTTTTATTCAAAGACAGATTGTAAGAGGATTTTTTCTATGTCGTAGGAAAATTTTGAGCAAATTGTCATTTCTCAGGAGGATTGTTTTTTCTACATCAGATTATATCCCGGTTTGTTCCTTTGATACCGGTTCAAAAATGGCTTTAGATATTCTACATAATCAAGATTTTTCTTTTTCGTTTTTTGAAGCAGTTTTTCCGGATCAGCTGAATATTATGAAAAATAAAATTTTTGAAAATTCAGATTCCCTAAAGTGCCTGGCTGAATATTATGAAATTTATCTATTTAATAATGAACTCATTTTAACTCATCAGTACGGGTCTCAGAATTTTTTTTTACGGACAGATAAAGGAAAAGATTCAAATTACTGGAAAAAACTTATTTCCGATGTTGAGGAGCTGAACAATGGCTGAAATCGATATCCTTTTATCTACATATAATGGTGAACAATTTTTAAATGCTCAGCTTGTTTCAATTGCTGCTCAGGATTATAATGATTGGAATTTAATTGTTCGAGACGATGCATCCTCTGATCAGAGCGTGAAGATTCTGAACTCTTTTTCAGATTCATTGCCTGACGGAAAAGTTATTATACAAACGGCAAAAAAAAATATTGGTCCCTCTGCATCCTACTCAGAACTTTTGTCGGATTCTTCAGCACCATATATAATGTTTGCAGATCAGGATGATGTATGGCTACCCGAAAAAATTTCAACTCTAAAAAAAACAATGCAAGCTCTTGAAGATGAATTTGGAAAAAATACCCCTTTATTGGTCTTTGGCGATATGAAGGTTGTTGATGATAAATTGCAGGTTCTTGCAAATTCTTTTTTTGAAAAAAATAAACTGCCTGTTTCTTTAAATGACCTTTCTCAAATATTTTTTATAAATAATATTCCCGCCTGCACAATGCTTGTTAATAGAGCCCTTGCTGATTTCGCTCTACCTCTGCCTATTGAGAGCATTATGCATGATTGGTGGCTTAATTTATGTGTTAATGTCTCTGGTAAAAGTAAATTCATCCCCCAACCTCTTCTTTTATACAGACTCCATTCTCAGAATTTTTATGGAACGGGTCAGTCTAAATTGAAGAAGTATTGGCAAATAGAAAAGTACAGAGCTAATTTTAAAAAAATGATTCAGCAGCTCTCAGCTTTTGAAAAAAATTATGGATCTTTAATTCAGAACGAAAAATCAAAAAACGCTATTTGCCAATTAGCTAATATAGATAACTATAATTTTATTAAACGGAAAATCACTATTCTGAAATATGTTGATATGCCAGGAAATAATTTTCGGAAAATATTTCTGCTGCTACTGGCATAATTTTGGCGTTAATTTACCTCGCCTATGATAAAAAAAATCCCGATTCTGTTAATAGAATCGGGATTAATGAAATTTATACTTTTACTTATCCGCCATATACAGCTAAGTCATCAAGCATTTCTTCAATACGAATCAACTGATTGTATTTACAGATTCTGTCTGTCCTGCTGAGAGAACCGGTTTTTATCTGACCGGTATTCAATGCAACTGCAATGTCTGCAATTGTTGTATCTTCAGTTTCTCCGGAACGGTGACTTACAACCGCTTTCCAGCCAGCTTTGTGAGCCATCTCAATAGCATCAATTGTCTCTGTTAAAGTTCCAATCTGATTAACCTTGATTAAAATTGCATTCCCGCATTTCTCTTCAATTCCGCGTTTTAGATATTCAACATTTGTTACGAGCAGATCATCGCCTACAAGCTGAATCTTATCTCCAATTTTTTCTGTAAGAATTTTCCAGCCTTCCCAGTCGTTTTCATCCATTCCGTCTTCAATAGAATCAATAGGATATTTGCTTACAAGATCAGCTAGATAGTCTGCCATCTCTTCAGAAGTTCTGACCGCACCATCTTTACCTTCAAATTTTGCAAAATTATATTTACCGTTTTCAAAGAATTCTGAAGAAGCACAGTCTAATGCTATTGTTATATCTTTCCCAGGAGCATAACCGGCAGCTTCAATTGCTTTTATGATACTTTCAAGAGCATCTTCTGTTCCGTCAAGTTTCGGTGCAAATCCACCTTCATCTCCGACTGCAGTGCTTAATCCGCGGTCATGCAGAACCTTTTTAAGATTATGGAAAACTTCCGCTCCCATTCTAACGGCCTCTTTAATAGAAGGAGCACCCACCGGACGAATCATAAATTCCTGGAAAGCAATCGGTGCATCTGAATGTGAACCGCCGTTGATGATATTCATCATTGGTACAGGAAGTGTTTTTGCGTTTACCCCGCCGAGATAACGGAATAATGGTAAATCAAGTGCTGCCGCCGCCGCATGTGCTGTAGCGAGAGATACTCCGAGAATAGCGTTAGCTCCAAGTTCACTTTTGTTGTTTGTTCCATCAAGGTCAAGCATTGCCTGGTCAATTCCAATCTGATCCAACGCATCCATTCCTTCAATTTCAGGAAAAATCTTCTCATTTACATTGTCTACCGCCTGCTGAACGCCCTTTCCAAGATAACGGCTTTTGTCGCCATCTCTTAACTCAATAGCTTCATTTTCTCCAGTTGATGCTCCTGACGGAACTGCCGCTGAACCAATGATCCCACTCTCAAGCGTTACTTCGACTTCTAATGTCGGATTTCCGCGTGAATCAAGAATCTCTCTTGCATGTACATCATAAATTGTTGTCATTTTTCTAATCTCCTCTTTTGTTAGAGTTATTGCGCCGGACTATTTGCTAAGCTTTCTAAAAATATTTGTTGCATATTAAGCTGAGAAAATAAACAATATTTTCTCATCCGGCTTTCCGTATTAATTACTAAGTACAATAAGCAATTTTTCTTTTTTTACCAATCTATCACGGAAAAATAATCAAAAAAAAGGTTTATGAACAATGTTCATAAACCTTGTATGGTGTTAATTATGAATTCAGCCTTATGGAGTTAGACTAGGAGTTTCATGCCCCGGAAGATTTTTTACCCTTCTGTCTCTGCTATCATATCCTTTAATCCACTTATTCCAAGTAGGGTTTTTTTCATATTTGCTGAGATCTGCACTGAAAGCTGGAGAATCTACTTTACCCCATTCTCTAGGTTTTGCAGGTGTATCAATAAACTCACAATGCAAGTCAAGGTATAAATAATTTGATCCAGATTTTTTCCTATGTGCCCAAGGTCCGGAGTCTATAACATCAAATGGTTTCGCTCCACCACCATTTGCTAGATGACTTTTTGCTGTCAGTGATGAAAAATAACCACGACCAAAACCGGCATTGGATACAGCACTAGCATCACTTCCCAAAAAATTGTAACACGCAGCTTCGCATAATAAAAAATTATCATACGGAGTATCAAAGCCACCCCATTTTTTAGAACCAACATCCACACTCATCACTTGAGTTCTAGAATGCCCCGCATTATATACAGTGATGAATCTTCTGGCATATGCTCCCATTGGTACTCCTTTGCCTGCATATGTCTTAAATACATCTGTTTTGTAAGTGTACAGACCAGAACCTGCAACCCCATAAGATCTTGAAGTTCCAATTTGTTTATCTGATGGACATCTGTAAAAATCATATTTCTCTTTTGTTCCTACAGTATTACCTTCACTTTCTGACTCTTTTACTAAGTTAGAAAAAATAAGCGAATCCCAGTTAGATACATCAGATTGATTGGAAGTTCCTGTATTTGCTGTTATACAATATCCTGTCCATGGCAATTCACTTTTGTTCGCAGACGCATAAAGTCCAAATGCAACCCCTAACTGACGCATATTACTTGAACAAGCTGCTGTTCTTGCACTCTCTTTTGCCAGCTGTAAAACAGGAAACAGGAGCGCTACCAATATCATGATTATCACTATAACAACCATTAATTCCGTCATTGTAAAATTAGTACAATGTCTCTCTTTTGATTTAAAAATAAACTTGTTTATCATAATATCTCCTTTGTTCGTAAATATAATTTATCTGCTCCAGTTATTAATATTATCTGCGGCAAAGTCCGGGTGCGCCGGGGTTTTATGCCATTTGTTTTCATCTTTGGTACAATCATAATCATCTTCAAATTTTGTTGTATACCCGAAAACACCGTCTGGACCTGCTGATTCTAAATCATATTTTGTTTTATTATGGATGCCGGGACAGCGATACCACATCTTATTTCCCCAGGCATCAAGTAAAACTCCTGGAAACTTCATCTGACCTCCTTGACCTTTTAGCTCATACCCATCTTCCTGATGTGATGTTGTTGCATAATCAGGCTTGCCGTCTCCATTTGCATCTAAAAATGCTAAGTCATGTTTTATAGAATATTTTTCCCTTATATTTTCATAATTTGGAAAATAACTTGCAAATGTCTGCTTACCTTGTGTGCCGGATGAGTCCAAGTATAAAATATAAAATGGGAAAGGGTCAATCTTAACAGAGCCATAGTTTCCGGTTACCACACGCTGAGACTGATAGGGCGGATTTGTTTCGGGTATGTAGTAACCTAACTTCGTCCTGTATGCTTCCAGTGCTGTTTCTATCTGCTTCATCAATGACATCTGTTCAGCATTTTTAACTTTTGAATTTGCAAGTTTAAAAAGTCCGGCTACTATTGACATTAATAAGACTATGATCAAAACGACTGATAAAATTTCTATTAATGTAAAATAATTTGTTTTCTTTTTCATTAGATTATTTCTCCTTCATTTGCTTAGTGCAAATAATGCACTACTTAACATGTGAAAAATTTGCGCAAGCGCATTAAAAATTGCATAATTTAATACAATATAGTATTAAATGTAATTAAAGCAGGAAATATGCCATCTAGGTAAAGTTTTTATACTTGGGCAGAAAAAAATAGAAATGAAAAAAAAAATGACGAAAGTCGGGTATTCTCGTGGAAAATTTTTCAAATAGAGGGAATTGGCAAGAAATATGCTTGATAAACCAGAAAGTACGAATCTTTTAGGAGTGAAAAATGAGAAATAAAAAAATTAAAAATAGAGTGAAAGTAAGAAAATTTACTCTGATTGAGCTGGTTTCTGTTATTATAATCATGGCATTTGTCATGGCAATAGGCATTCCAGCTTTTTCAGGTATGTTTAAAGGACAGGCGGTTGGGAATTCAACAACTTCTGTTGCTCAGCTTTTAAAGCTGTCAAGAAACTACTCAATTGCCAATCATGCCTATATTGCTGTTGTTATACCCCAAAAAGGGCATCCGACAAGCGGTATACCGGATAGATACTACAATACAGCAATGCGTCCTGCAGTAGTAAAGCCGGATGGTAACGGGAAATTCAAATTTTATAAATGGGTTGATGGAGAGTCCTGGACATTTCTGCAGCCGGGAACAGCCATATTAGAAGCCGATAATGATGATACGCCGATCGGGAGCCATCCAAGTGTGGGATATTGTCCTATTGTCAATGAAGTTGACTGCTCAGATATTTCAGATTCCGGCAGTTCGAAAAAAATTAATAATATGACAGCAATTGTATTCAGATACAATGGACATGCATATCCGGAAAATGGAAAAAATTATACAATTGAAGTAGGTCGGGGAGTTGTTACTCCGAACGGAGTGAAAATATTATCTGAAGGGGAACCGATGAAGATAGAAGTTTCAACTTCAACGGGTATGATATATATTGATAAATAAGCGCACAGAAATGGAGATAAGTATGAAAATTAAAAATAGATTTAATTTGATTGAAATTACATTAGCTATGGCTGTACTGGCTGTAGGAATGACCGGGGTAATGGCACTTTTCCCTGTAGGGTTTAAGGCAAATTCGGATAGTATAGCAACAAATAATGCTGTACTTGTTGCTAATAAAATCTACAGTATTATAAAAGCGTCTAAAAGTTCAAACTGGAATCAATGGTTTTTTAATCCTAAAATTACAGTTCCAGACCATAGACCAGGGACTCTTTACATTGATGGTACAAAAGACGGAGATGCCGCGGAATTTGGCGATATTAGTGGGATAAATGGCGATACTCCTTATAATGCTGGTGAGCCTGCATCTAAAACTTCAGGTCCAGGACCTGACCCGTTTGGAATATATGGTGTTGATGCTCCTAAAGGATCTCTTTATCCCGGACTGCTGTATGCTCAATTAACAGACGGAGCATCAGATATGCCGACCTTTCAGGCACATATTCGAATATGGTGGACCTCGGTAAAAAGAGCTGAAATTATAGGTACTGCAAATCAGCTGGATGCAGAAAATGTAAGATGGGATTGGGACGGAACACGAAACGCACCGAAAGCCCATACATTGCTTTCTAGTGAAATCGTCGGGGTGCATATGGAAGTTTCCTGGCCGACAAATTTACCTTGGGAAAAGAGAAATTTCAGACACTTTTATTTTGAAATATCCAAACTAAATTAAGGTATAATCAATGAAAAATATAACAAGAAAATTTACGATGCTCGAACTCATTGTTTCAATGAGTGTGCTGACGGTAATTATGATTATAATGATGGAGTTTTTCTCCAGCGCCCAGAAAGCATGGGTCGCATCAAGTGAACAGGCTGATGTCTATGATAATGCCAGAATTGCATTAGACTTAATAACAAGTGATCTGAATTCAATAAGCTATAAACCTACTAGTAATATCAATTTTTACCATTCAGGCACAATGCCGGATAAACTTGGATTTATCGCTTATTCCAATGGTGGACTTAAAAAAATAATTTATACGGTAAATAAAAATGATAAGAATAAAATGTACCGTTTTCTGATTAGATGTGCCGTTACGGATCATGATTATTCTACTAAACCAGCAGGAACGGAACCTACAGTTTTTAATGTGCCTGAAAAAGAGTATTCACGCATTATACCACATGTTTGTGATTTAGAATTCACATGTTATGATAAAAATTTGAACAAAATCGATCCTGGAGCTAAATACGGGCAGTTTCCATGGTATGTTCAAATTAAACTGACATTGATGGGATCCCGTAATTTTGAGAAATGGAATGCTTTTAAAGATAAAAGTTTAAACTCAAAAGCTGATGAATTGTTAGAATCATACGGAGTTACAATAAATAAATTAGTGTACTTAGTTAATAGAGGACAACCATAATAAAAAGTTATGAGGCATTGGGCACAGAAAAAATAAGAATAAATGGTTAAGGTTAAAGGAGATAGAAATGAAAAAATATATAGAAAAAATTTGGAAGAAGAAAATTCCAAATTCTGTTGATAGAGTTAAGCCTGGTTCTGATGAACAAGGAATTGCGTTGCTCATGACATTGGGAATGCTCTCTATGCTGCTTATTATTGGATTGGGTTTTGCAACAAATGCAACAATGAATGCCAAAGGTACAAGTGTAGCAATAGATAAGACCAATGCTGAGTTTTTACTCCAATCAGGAATTGCAAGGGTTGTATATTTAGCAAACTCTGGAAAACATGAAATAGTTTCTCACGGATACAGAGATAAATATAATTTTTCACAATGTGACTGGATTTATAAAATTTCTGATAATCAGAATCGTATGATGATGAAGCCTTATGAAAAGTTATTTGGTTCAAGTGGGAAAATGATATATAAAGATTTGACATGGGAATATATTACTGGCCCATACAATGATAATCATGAAAAACCTTTTACTGCAGCTGCAAGATATGCAAATAAGGATGTAAGAAAGAAAGATAAGAAAAAGGGAATTAAGGAAAATCACGGAGATAATCATTATACCGATATTTATGAACAGGATGAGGAGCAGATATATGGTAGAATAGCTTATTGGCTTGCACCAAGTAATGCTCTGGACCCAGCCGCGCTGGTAAGTAAAGAAGTTGATGAAAGTAAAGATGATGAAAAACGATTTGGACAGAGAGTATCTGAAATTAATATCTGGGCATTAAATGATGTTAATGGAAACCCGGATACAGCCTATGATGAAATTCTTGGAAATTCAAAATTGAGTGCTTCTGTTAATGTAAATCAGTTTAATTATGATAACTGTACAGCAGGTGGTGGCGGAAAACTTAAAGATTCATGGGGAAATACAACACCTCCAGGATATAAAAATTATATACCCTACCCATGCGGTTATGGATGGGCGACTCCTACAAAAAATGATTCAATCTTTACGCAGTTGTTCTCAAGTATAACTGTTCCAGATGAAGATCCTTTCAGACACTGGTTCGCTGAAAATCCTGTCCCTTCTCAGGAAAAATTATGGATTGATTATAATCTTGATGGTTCATTTGATGATAGTGAAATGTTCCATAGATTCAATATATGCAGAGGTGACTGGAACAGCTTAACAGCTGAAGACATTATGGGTGAAGGTCTAACACCACAAAGCGTTAATGGCGTAGATGTATATTACCCGACAAAAGTTTTTCCTAAAAAATTAGATAAAAATGATGTTTCATCAACTGAAGATGGTGAACTTATTCCGTGGCTTGCAAACTGGAGAGAGAGAGGAACTTTTGAGACAGGTCGTGCACGCGGATATCAGATTGCAGCTAATCTCGTAGATTATTGCGATACAGATGATGAGCCTACATCGGATGTTGATCCTAAAAGTTGGGACGAGAATAATGTTCCTGCCTATACAGGAAATGAAGAGAGTTACTACATTAATGAAGTTTACCTTAAATGTCAATTTAATATTACGCAGGAAACTGATTCTTCAACAGGTCAAAAAAGAAATGTTTACACAGCAGATTGTAATATATATGTTGAGTTAGCAAATATTTATCCGGGTTTAGCTCCTACTGCCTATGATGTATACATTGATGGTACTGGAACAATAATTTATGCTGATGAATCAGGTGCAGATCACATTATGACATTTAATTCAGCTCATGCGAAGATGGATGCTCCGTTCTTCCCTGGTGATGATTATACAACTTACCATATATCCCTTCCGGCTTCTTATACAACCAATTATGCAAATTCACCTGCAACTCCGAAAGTAAAAAAAGTTAAAATAGAAGTTAGAAATATATGGACTAAAGCACATAGTCTTTTTGGTTCTGGTATACAGGGATTTGATTTCTGTTCATTCAAGCAATATGATAATGCCGGAAATGTAACTGCAACTAGCAAAGTTGGAGATCTTGATACTTCAGGAACAATAAATGGAACTGGGACATATTTTGCGCAGCTTGATATGTCAATTGGTGATCCGCGCCAGAATCTCAATTATGACGATTGGATGGATTTTAAAATGGTTTCGGGTACGGCAGAGGATCCTAATGTAGGTACAGTAAGTGCAAATAATAAAGATATCGCCGGTAATGAAATCAATCCAAGTACTTCGAATCGTGATGCAGAAACTGTTACAACATTGGTTGATCATGCAGCAGGGGATTCAATCTCAACAGCTTATATTCGTAATGATAAAATGATTTCTCCCTGGGAAATTGGATTTATTCATAGAGCTGCTCAGTGGGAAACTATTAATCTTCATGAATACAACGCGTTTGCGCAGGATACAAGTAACGGAGGTACTCTAGGCGGCGGGTATTATACTGATGATGATGATAAAAGTGCAGCGGATCCTAAAGGTTCAAACGGCGGTGATGCAAATATACTTGATCAGATTAAAACTGAATCATTTTTTCAAACTCCTATGAAAGTAAGCTTGGCTTGCGATGATAAAACAGATATTTTCTATGCTTTAGTTTATCATGTGCAGATTGGAGATGATCCGGATGATTTTGCTAGTGGTTATACATTAGATTCAAGTAGACAGATTAAAGATGCTGGAGCTGCTAAGGTAGCTCAGGCTATTGGTGAAATTGGTGCTACATTAACAAGTAGAAGTGGACTTGCTGGTATTACAGCATTGAAAGATGGTTCTTGCGGATTAGCTCAGGACGATGATGCTTCACAGGAAGAACTGATTGGTAAAATTGTTAACTTGACTAGCGTAGATACTGCAGAAGGCGGTAGCAGCGGTGGAACAAGTAATATTAAAGCTGTAGTTCTGGTTCAGGTCATTAAAGATATGGGAGGGTATAAAAAGTACAAAGGTTCTCAACCTGATGATCCTAAAAGTTATGTACCTCAGGAGATTTCAATATTCAGAGATATAGATGGAAATGGAGTGATTGAGGATATAACGACAAAAATAAAAGAGACAGGTTTTGATATAGATGGAATGAATTATACACTTAAAAGTGTAGTAAAAAATTACGACCAGTTAGATTCATTGTCAGGAACAGACAAATTGAAATTACAAGGAAAATATGAGAATCTGAATTCAGCTTATTCGGACGATACGACTATAAAACCATCTGTTTCTCATGATTCAAAAAGTTATGAAAAGATTAAAGCCACACTTGGTCGATATGATCAATATGTTGATAGAATATCTTATGAAATGAAAGCTGTTGTAGAATTAAAATGGGATTCTGCTGTTAGTAAGTATAAAATAGTGCGGTATGAATTATTAGGTGAATGATTAGCATAATGGAGCAAATAATGAAAAAAATAACTATCTTCTTAATATCTTTTGTTTTTGCGTTCAATGCATTTTCTGCAAAATTGTCTGAAAAAGAAAGGATGCTTTTGACTGTATTAGATATAGATCAGTTTACAGCAGAGCTTAATAAATTTAAGAAAGAGTTTAAAAATCAGGTAGAGTCTGATGCCCCTGAAGCATTGCCATTGATGGTTATCCGCGATAAAATTAAAATATATTCTCAACATCCATTTGTAGAAGCTGATACCGGAGTAAGCTCGAAATGGTTTAAATCTGTCTTCGGTAAGCTCGATCAGGTGACCGAGCAATTGCGTAAAGTCCAGATTTCAAAAGAGATAAAAGATCCAAAAGGTTATGTAGTTTTCAGTAAAGAATGTAAAAAAAGTTATGGTTCCTTATTGGAAGGAGCTAAAAAACCAATAAAAGCTAGTAAAGGTCAAGTCAAGTCTCTTAGAAAGAAAGCTTATAGAGTGAGAAAAGAGCTTCAGAAAAAATTTGATAAAGAAATGGCTCAAAAAGAAAACGCAAAAGAAAACTCAAAAGAAAAAGCCAAAAAGAAGACAAGTAAAAAGAGAAAAAGTAAAAAGAAAAAAAAGCATAAAAAATAAGTTGATTTGATGGAGGTTTGACTATGAATAACTCTTATATAAATAAGAATAGGTTTACAATGTTGGAAATGCTGGTGGTTATGGCAATCATTGTTCTGCTTGCTGCTATCCTTTTCCCTACTGTAAATGTAATTACACAAAGAATAAAAGATATGAGAGCTTTGTCAAGAGCCAAAACCTTGAAACAGGCAATAGATACATATATTACCACTTACAACAGAAGCCCATTTTATAAATTTACACCAAGTACATCTTATTCTTCATTAACTTATGACAGTGTATGTGCAAATTTGGGTAAATCTAATTTAGGTGCAGTAGGTAACCCAAGTACATGGTTCTACGATTTTGTTATCCCATATCCTGATAAACAAAGTGTTCAAGCTACATTTAATAGTAAGAGTAAAGAAGGATTGCCCACATGGTATGATGATAAATATGGTCAAAAAGACTGTTGGGCTGGTGAACATAATGGTAGTATAGTTACAAAAGTCACCTATTCTATGCCTGACGATGAATATTATGATCGTTTAATCAGAATACTTGCCGCAGCGGCGGATAAGGACCTAATGAAAAAATATAATCCAAAGAAGATAGTTTTTCTTAATGGTATGGATTCTGAAGGGCATTTTTTAGACCCCTGGGGTAAACGCATGGGAATTGCGATAGATAAAAGTGGTGATGGTCAAGTAAATCCATATCCCGTATATATCCCATCCTCAGATCATTCTACTAATTGGAGAGAAGGCAAAAATGTATTACAGAAAGTTTTAGTATGGTCATTTGGCGCAAATAGTATTAATGAGTGTGGTTTTAATTCAAGTGATGGAATAAACCCGGTAACTAATCAGAAGTTTGACGATATAAATACCTGGAAAGAATAATAATCTAATAGAAAATATAAGGAGAATTTAATGTTTAACATAAAAAAATATAAAAAGAATTTTACTGTAATTGAATTATTGATCGTAATTGGAATTATTGCTTTGCTTTCAGCTCTGATGTTTCCGGTTATGTCATTGGTAAGAAATAATGCAAAGGCTTTGAAGGCTAAATCTATGGCTACTGCTATTTGTGCAGCAACTGATCAGTTTGAACTCGATTACGGTCAAATGCCGATAGCTGTCAGTAGTAGCGATACACAGTTAGATGGAAATAACCTTGTTAAATATGATACCTATATTGCTATTCTTGCACAACAGGATTATGCAGGTCATAGTTATAAGGATTCCGAAGATCGTAATTTGCATATGACAACATATCTTAATGTTCCGAGTGACTATGACAAGACTGGGTATATTGATCCATGGGGACATCAATTTGTCATTCTTCTTGATACTAACTATGATGGAAAAGTTAAATTACCTAACGGCAAAACTGTTTATGGCAGAGTTTTTGTTTATTCTTACGGTAAAAATACTAAAGATGATAAAGGCGATGAGCATGATGATGTTGTTTCCTGGAAATAATTCATCTTTTGTTTGATTGTTATAATTGTATGATTAATATTAAAAGCACTCATTTAGCGGGTGCTTTTTTTATTGTACACCTAATTTATTATAAGGCTTTAAATGAAATCTATTAGTGTATATTCTCCTTTAAATGAATCTGCTCAGTTTATGATTCAGAGAAGACATCGAATTATCCGCAGTATATTTGCATCTCGATTTGATTCTTTAAAAGATTGCAGCCTGCTGGAAATAGGTTGTGGAAATGGGCAATGGCTTGCAGAATTTCAGATGTTCGGTATGAATGTGTCTAATTTATCCGGCATTGAGCTTGACGCGAGTAGGGCGCAAGATGCAATGAAAAGGATTAAGGGGGCTGATGTCAGAGTCGGAAATGCCTCACAATTACCTTGGGAGGATAACTCCTTTGATATAGTTTTCCAGTCTACCGTATTCACATCAATATTAGATGAAGATATTCGCAGAAAAGCAGCATCAGAGATGAAAAGAGTCTGCAAGTTAAATGGATTTATTTTATGGTATGACTTTATCTACAACAGTCCGTCTAATCCAAATGTAAAAGGTGTTAGAAAAAATGAAATAAAAAATCTTTTTTCTCCCTGGAATGTGAAATATAAAAAAGTTACATTAGCTCCCCCAATTGCCAGAAGAGTTGTTCCGGTCAGCTGGTTGGCTGCAGAATTTCTCGAAACTTTCTCTCCTTTTTTAAGAACGCATGCGGTTGCCGTTATATCTGAAAAGTGAGACTGAACTTATTCTTATTTTCTAAAAACATATAGATGATATATAAAAATAAATATTTGGATGCGTTTGTTTTGAGATGTTTTAAACATTTCAATAAAATAGTGGATTTGTTTTAATACCATTTTTCACCTTTACTGAAAATATGCTTGAAAATTCCTCCTTAAGTTTTAAGTTAATTAAAATGGTTTTAATATATTTTCTGTAAAATGCAATTAATCTCTTTCTGTTATTTTGCTTTACAGAATTTGTTCCCGGTTATTAATATTTTTGACCGGGATTAATGTAGAAATATGATTGGATTATGATTAAATATGTGTAACAATGAAGAAGAGGTTTTTGGTTTATTAGCGGGAGCAGGCTCTCTGCCTGTTGAGTTTATAAGACATCTTGAAGATAACGGAATAAAAAAAGTTGCGGTTTTAGGCTTTGCAGGGCATACAGAAGAAGAAGTTAAGCAGAGAGCTGACTATTATTGCGAAATTGGATTTGGTCAACTCAATAAAGGACTTAAGTTTTTTACATCAAATGGTGTAAAAAAACTTGTGTTTTTAGGTTGGATGTCCCCTAAATTAACAATTTCCAATTTGAAAATGGATTTTAGAATGCTTGCTTTAGCTGCTAAAACCAAGGATAGACGGGCTGATAATGTTATTAGAACACTCATTGCAGAAGCTGCTAAAGAAGGAATTACTGTAGTTGAGAATCCACCTTATTTAAAGCATTTGCTGATTGAAGAAGGTGTTATTTCAAAGAAAAAACCTGATGCAAAGCAGTTGATAGATATTGAGTTTGGAAAGGAAATTGCGTTAGTTAGTGGCGGGATGGATATCGGTCAGACTGCAATAGTCAACAAACATGCAGTTGTCGCGATTGAAGCAATGGAGGGGACTGATAAATGTATTCGCAGAGCAGGAGAGATAATAAAAAATAATGTTATTGTCAAGATGGCAAAACCGGAACAGGATTTCAGGTTTGATGTACCGTGTTTTGGACCAAGGACGATAAATGTCATGAAGGATGCCGGTGCTTCAGTTATTGCACTTGAAGCTGGAAAAACATATATTCTTGAACGCGAAGAGACTCTGAAATTGGCAAATAAATATAAAATTGTAATTATGGGCATCACGAGAGATTAAATTGCAGATAGGAAAGAAATTACGGGCAAATAATGTTATCAGTAAAGAACATTATTGCTATAAATGTAAGTGTTATATATAAAAAGATGGAGATTTGAAATGTCATTTGAAAAAGGGACTTTAGCCGTTACATTTTTTAAGCTTGAAAAAAGCTTACCCGAAAATGCGCTGGATATTTTTGCTGCTAGAAAAGCTAAAAAATTAGATGACCTCAGAACGGAAGAAGATATGGGCTGGGTGAGTGGCCGGCACCTTCTTGAAAGAAGAATAGATGAAGGTACTGCTATATGTGCCGGGCATTATTATTTGAATCTCAGAAATGCTCAACGCAAGATTCCAACGGCATTGTTGAATGCAGAATGTCGAATGGCTGAATTAAATTTTATGCAGGAAAATAATCTGGATTTTGTTCCTGCAAAAATGAAAAAAGAAATCCGTCAAAATATTGAACAAATGCGTCTTCCCTCAATGCCACCGCAGATTTCCGGAATCCCGTTTGTGATTGATAAGCGGGACGATATTCTTTATTTAGGAACAGCATCACCAAAGAGTATTGAGCTATTTTGTGAATTCTTTTTTGAATCTTTTCAAATTGAACCTGTTCAAATTACATTAGAAGATATTTTAATGCGTGAATTTAATGAAGTTTTTGAAGCATTGCCTGAGATCTGTTTTTCCGAATCAGCGAAAAATAACGACTTCATGCCTGCCTGGGATTTTCTGACCTGGTTGTGGTATTATTCAGAGACTCAAAATGAAGGTAGTATCGAAGTTAAAGATTTTGGTCCTTTTAATATCTATATTGATGGTCCTTTAACTTTTGCTTTTATTGATGATGTTGGCGGTGGGGCAGTTGAAACAGCTTTAAAGAAAGGTTCGCCGCAGAAAAGTGCTGAAGCAAAAATTGCACTGCAGATTGGGAAAAAACTGAAAAAATCAAAATTATACCTTACATCCGGTAATGTCGTGTGGAATACAGCTTTTGATCCTGCAAAATTTGCCTTTACAGGAATGACATTACCTGATGGAGAAGAGATGGATTTGCATAGTAAATTTGAAGAGCGAATCAATTTTTTGAATACATTTAGAGTCGCTATGGAAGAGTATTTTAAGGTTTTTGTAAAAATCTTTCTCGGTGATGATTCTAAAAGTGAAATCAAAAAACTTCAAAAATGGGTGAATGAAAAAGAGTCAGTATAATGGATTGTAACGCTCATGAATGTTGTAAAAGTGACTTTTTAATTATCGGTACAGGAGCCGCAGGTCTGACATCAGCCTTGCTTCTTGCTGAATACGGCACTGTTTCTGTTGTTACAAAAAGAGAGATAGAAGATGCCAGCACGAATTATGCTCAAGGCGGAATAGCCTGTGTTGTTGATAGAGAAGATACTTTTGATGAACATATTAATGATACATTGAAAGTGGGAGCAGAGTTGTGTAAACAAGAAGTAGTTGCTAAAATAGTTGAACATGGACCTGAGGCAATAAGAAAAATTATATCTCTCGGTGCAAAGTTTACGACACGGGGCGAATTAGGAGCTAGGACTGATAAGGAACAGTTTGATTTGGGGAAAGAAGGCGGTCACACAAACCGCAGAGTGCTTCATGCGGGAGATATTACCGGTCTTGAACTTGAACGCACATTAAAAGAAGCTGTACTGGTTAATAAGAATATAAAGATATATGAGTATCATATCGCTGTTGATATAATCACTTCACCCCGTCTGGGACTAAAAGAATCTCAGAAAACCGCTTATGGAGCTTATGTGCTTGATATCAAGGCTCAGAAAGTGAAAACATTTAGTAGTTATGCAACAATTTTGGCTACAGGCGGTGCCGGGAAAGTATATCTTTATTCGAGTAATCCTGATATTGCTTGCGGTGGTGGTATTGCAATGGCATATAGAGCAGGAGCTCAAATAACCAATATGGAATTTTACCAGTTCCACCCTACTATATTGTATAATGAAAAAGTTCGTTCGTTTTTGATTAGTGAAGCAGTTCGAGGCGAGGGAGCGATTTTAAAAATTTACGATTCTGATAATAAATTAACAGCTTTTATGAATAATTATCACCCGGCTGCTGATTTGGCTCCTAGAGATGTTGTGGCTCGTGCAATTGATAATGAAATGAAAAAAAGTGGAAGAGAGTGTGTTTACCTGGATATAACACATAAAACAAAAGAGTTTTTACAAAAGCGTTTTCCTAATATTTATGCAAAATGTCTGGAGGCTGGGGTGGATCTTGCTAAAGATTTGATTCCGGTTGTTCCCGCTGCTCACTATTGTTGCGGCGGTGTGAAAACTGATATTAATGGTGCTACCGGAATAAAAGGACTTTATGCACTCGGAGAAACTGCATGTACTGGGCTTCATGGAGCAAACCGCCTTGCAAGTAACAGCTTATTGGAAGCTCTTGTTGTTCCTGAATTTATGGCTGAAGATTTGAAAGGGAAATTAGATACTCTTAAGATGGAATTTCCTGAAAAGAAAATTCCAACATGGATTTGCGGAGATGCAACTAATTCAGATGAGTTAGTGGTAATAACACATAACTGGGACGAAATAAGACGCTTTATGTGGGATTATGTGGGAATTGTCCGTACCAAAAAACGACTTGAACGGGCAAAAAGCAGAATTAAAAATATTCGTCGTGAAATAGAAAAGTATTATTGGGATTTTTTTATTACACCGGATCTGATAGAGTTAAGAAATATCGCCTCTGTCGCAGAAATTATTATCGATTCTGCCATCAGCCGTAAAGAAAGCCGTGGACTTCATTTTAATGCCGATTATCCCAAAAGAAATCCGGAATATAACTATTCAGATACTCTTATAGTGAAAAAGATGCTTAACTGTTAAATATCCACCGGCTTGCCGGTATAATTTACTTGAGGATTCGCCGGCGTAAAAGGCTTGAGCAATTCTTCTTCCAAAAAAAATGAATTGTCAAAATCTGATATGGTGTCATTCTTGCTCTTTCCTAACAGTTGATAGTCAACCATATTAAATACCACATGTCCGATTGATAGTGAATCTTTTAACCCCCAGTTAGATAATACTTCATAAGCCATCGGACCAAATTGTGAAATGGCAAACTCTTTGATGCCTTCAAGAAGCTCCAGACCTGAAATGTGGCGTTCTTCACGGTCTCTTACTGCATTGATTTTAGATACTGTATATACAACAGCATCATTTATAAAAGAATAAGCTTCCGGCTGAAACCTTGAGTCTTTATCTATTATTTTCTGTATTGTGAATAAAAAAGTATCATCTTTCATATTATTTAATTTTTCTTTTATTTTTGCTAAAAAATAGTGTTCTTTTTGTTATACTCATAATAATATATAGCTGTTAATATATTTTTCAATCCATTGATTTGGTATGTTATTGATTCTACAGTATTAACTTCTTTGACAATAACAGTGCTTAATTGATATAAAATTTTCCGTAAATAGACTTGATTTTTCTAAAAGTTTGGTTATATTGCCAAATATACAAATATTAGGAGTTTGAAATATGAAAGAAAATAGCAGATTATTAAAAGCAAAGGCAAAGGTCTTGAAAGCTATGGGGCATCCTACGCGACTATGGATAATTGAAGAGTTATCCAGGCAGGAGCGTTGTGTATGTGAATTGGTTGATGGGATAGGAGCTGACTTTTCTACAGTCTCAAAGCATTTAACGGTTTTAAAAGAGGCCGGGCTGGTCTCTGATAAGAAAAATGGGAAACAGGTTATATATAATTTAAAAGTTCCGTGTGTTTTAAATTTTATAAACTGCATTGAATCTGTGATCAGAAACCAGTTTGAAGAAAACTGCTGTATAATAAATGAATAATAGGGATTAATAGAAATGAATATCAGGAAAGAGTATAAAGCAATACTAGGAATAATTGTTGGTTTTATAGTTTGTTTTTATCTGCCTACAGGCAATGAACGGTTTAATCAGGCAGTTCTTGAAGCCTTTGCATTAGTCCGCTGGTATAGCAGGGAGCATGTTCTTTTATGTCTTGTTCCTGCGTTTTTTATAGCTGGAGCGGTAGGTATTTTTATTAGTCAAGGTGCTGTTATCAAATATCTTGGAGCGGGAGCAAATAAGTTTCTTGCTTATACGGTCGCTGCATTATCAGGTACAATTCTTGCAGTTTGTTCATGTACTGTATTACCGTTGTTTTCAGGTATTCATAAGCGTGGTGCTGGTCTTGGTCCCGCAATCGCTTTTTTGTATTCCGGTCCTGCAATTAATGTTTTAGCAATAATAATGACTGCACGGATTCTTGGAATTGAAATTGGTATTGCAAGGGCTGTGGGTGCTATTTTATTCAGTGTAATAATTGGTTTGATAATGAGTTTTATTTTCAGAAATGATACGACTGAAATTGATGATGCAGAATTAAATATTCCGAAAGATTATAAAGAGAGAAAACTTATTCATACAGTTATATATTTTGCCGCAATGGTATGTATTCTGATTTTTGCAAATTTTGCAAAACCAGAAGAAAGTAGCGGTTTATGGCATTCTGTTTGGAGTATTAAATGGTATTTAACAGCATTTTCAGCTTTAATTTTGGGGGTGGCTCTTACATTATGGTTTAATGTGAAAATATGGAAAATTGTTGTATCCGGCGCCGTTATAGCTTCTTTGGCGTTCTTTTCAGCATTACCTCCTATGGCTCTGTTTTTCTCAGGTGTTGTTTTGCTAACTTGGATTATTGCTACTGCTTCTGATAAAGAGACTGCAGAATGGCTCGATGAATCCTGGTGGTACGCTAAAATGATTTTACCTTTACTTTTAATTGGTGTACTTATTGCTGGCTTTCTTTTGGGGCGTCCAGGCAGTGAGGGTATGATTCCGTCCGGATGGATTGCTGATATGGTTGGCGGTAACAGTCTGCAGGCAAATCTTTTTGCCTCTTTTTCAGGGGCTTTTATGTATTTTGCAACTCTGACAGAAGTGCCAATTCTCCAGGGATTGATGGCAAATGGCATGGGGAAGGGACCGGCTCTTGCTCTTCTTCTTGCAGGACCCGCTTTAAGCCTGCCGAATATGCTCGTGATCAGACAGGTAATAGGTACAAAAAAAACATTTGTCTATGTATCGTTAGTTATCATTATGGCAACAATTAGTGGCATGATTTTTGGCGCATTGCCTCTTTAAAAAATAAACCAAACAGTTCCCGAATTTTTAATTACAATGGTTACGAGACCAACAAAATTAATAAAAACTTAGGTAAACATTACTGACTACAACCTTGAAAATAATAGATTGTTCTTTGGAGATGATTCTTTGTTTACCAGTTACGGAAAACAAGTTACTGAAAGACTATAATATTAATATTTACCACATTCTTTATTATTCTTTAGACTTATTATCAGAAAAAACCGGAAAAAACCGGGGACAAAAAACCGGGGACAGGTTAATTATTCACCACTAACTGAACAAAAACCGGGGACAGGTTAATTATTCACCACTAACTGAATGTTAACATCACACTGACTTTTTCATTACTTTTTCGCTTGTCGCATTTGGCGTGTAAACTCTCCAGGAACAACAAGCGGAAGTGTGATCCTGCTAACCGGCGGATATTTTTCATCAATGCTCATCTTGTTAGTGTATCGTTAGTGTATCGTTAGTGGTGAAAAATGAGTTCCTGACTTCCCGCTGGTTCTGCGGTAATCTAGTATAGATGTGGGAAAACCGGTGACAGGTTGATAATAAATCAGAGACAATTATAGATTATTGCAGCAGAAAAGTATTTTGTAATAACCGATATATTTTTTGTTGGAATTGTAATTTTATTAAGAGGAGAGCAAAGGGAAATAATCAATTAATTCAGCAGAGAATTCTTTTGCAAATGAAAGTTTTAATGCACAGGTGAGTTCTTTTCTTGTTTTTTCCATTGATTTCAGGACGATACTGCCCTGATGGAGGATTCCATTTTTTGTTCGTCTTTGTGCAGAACCGGCATATTTTTTAAGAACACCCTGTTTGTTTCTGCATAAAACATCGTATTTGGTGGGAGTGATAAAACACTGCATTGATGCTCTGTCAGCTTTTGGAAACGGACCGGATGCGAGGTATCCTTCAAGTCCTAAGCTAGCGAATGCACGCAGCACAGCCCTGTGAATGACATGATAACTTTCGACTCTGTCTAAATCTGTGATATAGTGAGTTGGTGGTATAATTACGGAGTATGTGAAATCTATATCGTGATAAACTACTCCTCCGCCTGTCGGTCGGTTTATTATAGTGTATTTATTATTCCGGTTAGGGACAATTGATGGATTTTGAATAAATCCGATAGAGACGCTTGGTCTATCCCATTCATAAAAACGGAGTAAAGGTAATTTAGTTTCTGGAGCCTGCTTTAAGAGAGCAGTATCAATATGCATATTATCCTGAGGCGTGTGAGCTGTATCCTGCCAGAAGAGCCACTTATGCTTTTTATTTTCTTTCATAGTTTTTAATTATGACATTATTTCCTGATCCTGACACAGAAACGGGGATTATATTGATACAGGAAACATTTTCAACGCCAAGTTTTATTTTCAGATTTTCAAGAATTGCAGCGCGTAATTCGTCTGCAAGTTCAGTTAGAGGGCGACCTTTTAGATCATATTTTACTTTTATATTGAGGGCGACATTGTTTCTGTGTCTTTTTATTGAAACTTTTGAAACACTTATATTATGAATATTTGATGCAACAATTTTTATAAAATCAACTATAGCTCCTGAAGCAATACGAAGTTCTCCTCCATTGGTGCTGACTACTACTTCTTTAAGTTTTTTGCGTGATTTAATGAGATAATTTAGAAGAAGCAACAATAGAATCAACAGAAATGCGATGGCAGTTCCTGCAGTATAGCCGCAATTGAAATTATCAAAATTATTTTCTGCAAAATAATTTATTATACTGTGTAGTGTTAGTTCTGACATTTTATTGTTTTTTATTCTTCGGGTTGAAGATCTCCAAGTTCTTCAAGTTCCTGTACTATTACATTAACCATTGTAACTTTCATACCGGTTATCTTTTCAACTTCCTTTGAAATTGCAGTTTGAATATTAGCTGCAACTGTAGGTACATGTACTCCATATAGCATATTTACTTTTAATTCAATTGCAACACTACCATCTTCCATGCTGACATTTATGGCTCGGTCTCCGATTTTTTTATTGCCGATAAGCTCTGCAATATTATTCACAATCGTACTGCCGGATAACCTGGTAACTCCGTCAATTTCTTCAATAGTTTTTCTGACCGCTGTTGCAATAACATTTTCATGGATATGTATTAAACCGAGCTCTTCTCCATTTGTTCCAATTATTGCCGGCATAGAGCTTGATTGTGTTTTTTTTCTATCTTTCATTTATTTTTCCTCCTGATGTAAATTAGAGTATTAAAAAGAGTTTTTTGCAATTCATTACATCAAATGTTCTCTTTTTATTCTTCAGTAAATATTCCACGCTTCATAATTCTTTCTATGTATCCTGTATCGTAATTGCCATCAATGAAATCCGTTGAAGTTAAAATAAACTTAGTGAACGGAATCGTAGTTTTTACTCCGTCTATAAGGAATTCATCAAGAGCCCTGCGTGCACGCGTTAAGGCTTCTGCCCGGTCTTTACCATAAACAATGAGCTTTGCAATCATGCTGTCATAATATGGAGATATAGTATAGCCTGTATAAACATGAGAGTCTACTCTTATTCCCATTCCGCCCGGAGGGTTATAAAGAGCAACTTTCCCGGGTTGAGGAGTGAAATTATTATATGGATCCTCAGCATTTATTCTGCACTCAATACAGTGACCCGAAAAAGTGATATCATTCTGAGAGAATGAAAGTTTTTGTCCGGAGGCGATTTTCAGCTGTTCCTTTATTAAATCAATTCCGGTAATTTCTTCTGTGACAGGATGCTCTACTTGAATTCGGGTATTCATTTCCATAAAATAGAAATCATCTCCAGATACAAGAAACTCAATTGTTCCGGCATTCTGATAATTTGCTGCTTTTGCGGCTTTTACCGCTGCATCTCCCATCGCTTTACGCATTTTTTCCGAAAGAACTGTTGATGGAGATTCTTCAATGAGTTTCTGATGTCTGCGCTGGATGCTACAGTCTCTTTCTCCTAAATGTACAACATTACCGTGTTCATCTGCAAGTATCTGAAATTCAATGTGACGCGGATTCTCAATGTATTTTTCGATATACACTCCACCATTGCCAAAGGCTTTTTCAGCTTCAGATTTTGCAGCGTGAAATCCCTGAATCAAACTTGCATCATTATGAGCAACACGCATGCCTTTTCCACCTCCGCCTGCACTGGCTTTGATGATTACCGGATATCCCATTTTAGCCGCAATTTTCAATGCACCCTGTTCATCATCAATTTCTCCGTCACTGCCCGGGGTAACCGGTACTCCTGCAGCAATCATTGTCTGTCTTGCTGTAGCTTTGTCCCCTAAAGCGTTAATTTGTTCTGCTTTCGGACCTATAAATTTGATATTGCAGGAATCACAAACTTCTGTGAAGTGTGCATTTTCCGCTAAAAATCCATATCCTGGATGAATCGCATCAACATCACATACTTCAGCGGCACTAATAATCTGTTCGATTAACAGATAACTGTCGGATGACTGCGGTGGACCAATGCATACAGCATGATCTGCCATTTGAGTATGTAAACTGTATTCGTCAGCTTGAGAATAGACCGCGACAGTTTCAATTCCAAGCTCTTTACATGCTCTGATTATACGGAGAGCGATTTCACCGCGATTAGCTATTAGAACTCTGTCAAACATAAATTTTCACTTTTTTTGGAGGTTTTCAGTTTTACATTATTATCCAAGAAGAAAGAGTGGCTGCCCAAATTCCACAGGCTGAGCATTTTCTATTAATATCTTCTTAATAACTCCACTTTTTTCTGCTTTGATTTCATTCATTACTTTCATTGCTTCAACAATACATACCACGGTGTCTGGTGTAACAGTATCTCCTACTTTTACAAATGCAGGCTGATCTGGAGCAGGTGCTGAATAAAAAGTTCCCACGATCGGAGATGTTATTGTTTCTCCTTTTTCTTCTGTTGTATCACTTTCCTGTACAGAATTTTGTGTGTGTGATGAAGCAGTTGGCATAGGAGCAGGATGAATCGGACTTGCCACAGGCTGCTGGGCAATCTGTACAATTTGTTCTCCACCTCTTTTTATACATAGACGCATTTCTTCTGCTTCAACATTAAATTCAGTAAGATCGTGTTCTGACATTAACTGAACAATCGTTTTGATCTCTTCAATTTTCATTGCGTAATTCCTTATATTTTTCTCTTTAAATTTTATTAATTTGTAATACATTAACCATAATTAATGATTTGGAACTATCTATTGTTTAGTTCATTAACATAGAACTTTAGTCCCCTATTACAAAAAAACAATAAAAAAAACACAATATTGATGAAATTAAGTATGAAAAAGTATGATTATTAAGGCAAATAGTATAAAATTGAGGAAAGAATGATGTATAAACTTGAATTTTATGTACCGCAATCGCATCTGCAGGAAGTTAAAAATGCGGTATTTGAAGCTGGAGCTGGAGCGTTTGGGGACTATGACCGTTGTTGTTGGGAAACCTCCGGTACTGGGCAGTTCAGATGTTGTGAAGATGCAGTTCCTTTTGTCGGGGAGCCCGGCAATCTTGAAAAAATCATAGAAATCAAGGTTGAAATGATATGTTCAGATGAGTGTATAAAAAAAGTATTAAAATCTTTAATAAGTGCACATCCTTATCAAACACCAGCTTTTCAATATTGGAATGTGATTGGAGGTATAGAGTGAATGGATTCAGTTTCTAAATAAAAATTATGATGGAGTAATTATGGCAGGATATATTAATGATAAAATTGCAGGAATGAATGTTCGTTATCCGGCATTTGCTGGTTCTTTTTACCCTTCAAATCAATCGGAGTTGAATAAATTTCTAGATATGGTACCGGACAAGCATTGTAGTAATGATAGTAATAAAACTTTTTCAGGCAGAGTGCGTGCGCTTATTTCTCCTCATGCAGGATATGTCTATTCTGGATCTACTGCAGCAAGAGGTTATGAATGTATAAAAGATAGAGATTATGAGAATGTAATAGTTTTTGCTCCATCTCATAGAATCCCTTTTTTCGGAATTGCTCTTTCGGATTATACGCACTATAGAACACCTCTTGGAGATATCGCTATTAACCGTGATGCAGTAGATGATATTTTAAAAAATGCGCATGGTTTCTCTCTCGTTCGTAATGATGCTCATGACAGGGAACATGCTCTTGAGGTGCAGTTGCCTTTTATCCAGAAAGTTCTTCCTGAAGTTCCTTTGATTCCTGTTATTTGTGGTCATATTGATGATTATTCTCTTGTTGCTGAAGCTTTTGCTAAATATAAAAATGATAAAAATTTATGGATTATCAGTTCTGACTTTACTCATTATGGAGCAGATTTTCAATATACTCCTTTTTCTAAAGATTTGGATGAATCTATAGAAAGTCTTGATATGCAGGCGATTGAAAAAATCCTGAATATTGATCCTGAAGGCTTTTTAAAGTTTATAAAAACAACCGGTGCTACAATTTGTGGAGCAGGTCCGATTTCTATTCTTTTACATTCACTTTATCATAGTAAAGACATTCAAAAAACTTTATTGCTTGATTACACTAATTCCGGAAAACTAATGTCAGATTTTTCTCATTCGGTCTCTTATGCATCAATAGCTTTTTTATCTTAAATGGAATTTTCTTTTTTATAATAAATATATTATATTAGAATGGTATTATATTAAAATACTCTTTTATAAATATTGAGATTTCTTTTTTTAAACAAATAGTATTGTTATAAACCATTTAGCATAAGTGAGTTATTGGTTTTTAATATTTTATATATTTTGAAATTAGAATTAAAAAAAACAAGACTGAGAACTGAATTTATATTTTTTTGTAAAAAATTGATAAGCTGACTTGATTAATGTTTTTAAGAGTATATTTTCTTTGAAATATTTGATGGAAGTTAGGCTTTGAGTTTTTTTATACTCTATTGTGATTTATTTCACAGTCTTGTCTTCATTTGAGTTAAACATGTAAATTGAAAAGAATAGTAGATCTTAAATAATTAGGAGAATGTTATGTCAAGTAAATGTTGTGATTGTGGCGAAACAAAGCCTGACTTACTCACAAAGTATCCGGAAAAGCTCAAGCAGTTGGACGATTATATATCATCGTTACCGCTTGGCGACGATGTAGAGAGGAATCGTGGATTTCTCATTCAGACACTTCACAAAGCGCAGGAGATTTTTTCATATCTTCCTTTGGAGCTTCAGGAGTACATTGCAGATAAATTAGGTTTGCACTTATCTGAAGTTTATGGAGTAATAAGTTTTTACTCGTTTTTTACAGATACCCCAGTTGGGAAGTATAAGATTAATGTTTGTACAGGAACAGCTTGCTTTGTTAAAGGAGCAGGTAATGTCTTAGATGAATTCAAGAGGTATCTGAATATTGAAGATGGAGAGACTACGAGTGATGAGAAATTTTCATTAGGTTCTCTGCGTTGTGTAGGAGCTTGTAGTCTTGCACCTGTTGTTATGGTTAACGACAAAGTTTATGGTAATGTAACAACAAAGATGGTTCCTGAAATCATCCACGAATGCGAATAGGAAATTATAATATTATGATTAAGACAGCTAAAGAACTAACGGAGCTTTACGAACAGCTTAACCAGCGTGAAAAGAAATCAATTATCATACAAGTTTCGATGGGGACTTGTGGTATTGCGGCAGGAACAACACCTGTACTTGAAAAGTTTAAGGAAGAGATTGCAGCACAGAATGCAACAGATGCAATTGAACTTGTGGAAACAGGATGTATGGGTTTATGTCATAGTGAGCCTTCTATCAGGGTTATAGATACAGCGTCACGCAGATCTATGATTTATGGAAATGTTACGGTAGAGTCGGTTCAGCATATTGTTGCAAGAAAGGCTCCAAAGCCTGTTGCAGGAATTGATACAATTGAAAAAACCTGGTACTATCCTGAAGACGAAGAAAAATCTGTAGATACTCTGCAGGCAAAAATTGTTCTTCGCAACAGTGGTTCCATAAAACCTGAAGAAATCAATGATTACATTGCAGCTAAAGGTTATCAGGCATTAGGGAAAGCATTAACAGGAATGAAGCCAGAAGAGGTTATAAATGAAGTTATTGCATCCGGTTTGCGTGGTCGTGGAGGAGGAGGATTTCCGACAGGGAAAAAATGGACTTTTGCGGCTTCTCAGAAAAGTGATGTAAAATATATGATCTGCAATGCGGATGAAGGAGATCCTGGTGCGTTTATGGATCGTGCTGTTTTGGAAGGAGATCCTCATTCAGTACTTGAAGCGATGACTATTGCCGGATATGCCATTGGAGCGAATCTTGGTATTATCTATATTAGAGCTGAATATCCTCTAGCAATCGAAAGACTTCAGCTTGCAATTAATCAGGCTAAAGAACTCGGTCTTCTGGGGTCTGATATTTTAGGCAGTGGGTTTGATTTTGATATTGAGCTGAAATTTGGAGCTGGAGCATTTGTCTGTGGAGAAGAAACTGCATTGATTCATTCTATTGAGGGAAAACGCGGTGAGCCTACATTTAAGCCTCCATTTCCGGCGGTTGAAGGTCTCTGGGGAAAACCGACTATTGTAAACAATGTTGAAACTTATGCTAATATTCCTGCAATTATCCGTAAAGGTGCTGAGTGGTTCAAGACGATAGGCACAGAAACGGCTCCAGGGACTAAGGTTTTTGCTCTTGCTGGTAAAGTTGATAAAGTCGGACTGGTTGAAGTGCCGATGGGAACTTCTATTAAAGATATCATTTTTAAACTCGGGAACGGAATTAAAGGCGGAAAAAACTTCAAAGCTGTTCAGACAGGTGGACCATCCGGAGGATGTATTACCGAAGCTAATCTGGATACTCCTATAGAATATGAAACTCTTATTGCGTTAGGTTCTATGATGGGTTCTGGCGGTATGATTGTCATGGATGAAGATGACTGTATGGTAGATATTGCAAAATTCTTCCTTGATTTTACAGTTGATGAATCCTGCGGTAAATGTACTCCTTGCAGAATTGGGAATAAGCGTCTTCATGAGATGCTTTCTGAAATATGTAGCGGAAAAGCAGATATGAATACTTTTAAGAAGCTTAAAAGTTTGTCTGTTGCAATTAAAGACACAGCTCTCTGTGGTCTTGGTCAGACATCTCCGAATCCTGTTTTATCCACAATTAATAATTTTGAAGAGGAATATCTTTCTCATATTAATGATAAAAAATGTCCGTCAGGAGTTTGTAGAGAACTGATCTCTTTTGAAATTAATGATAAATGTGTTGGATGTACCATGTGTTCAAGACATTGTCCGGTTAATTGTATTGAAGGAAAAGTTAAAGAACTTCATGTTATTGATCAGGAAAAATGTATAAAATGTGGATTATGCTATCAGACATGTAAATTCCATGCTATTGACAGACATTAAGTCTGAGTAAATTTAGGAGAAATAATACGATGATCACAATGATTATTAACAATACGGAAATTAAAGTGCCTGAAGGCTCAACTATACTTGACGCCGCGGCAGAAATCAATATAAATATTCCAACCCTCTGTCATGTTGCGATTGACTGTCTTAATATTAACCACAAAACAGGTTCTTGCAGGATTTGTGTTGTGGAAGTTGAAGGACGCAGAAATCTTGCTCCGGCGTGCTGTACTCCGGTGACTGAAGGTATGGTTGTAAAAACTAACTCAATAAGAGCTATTAATGGTCGCAGAACCATGCTTGATCTTATTCTGTCAGATCATCCTAAGGATTGTCTGACTTGTGAAAAGAATGGTAATTGCAAACTGCAGGAATTAGCAGCTGAATTTGATCTTCATCATCTTTTGTATGATGGAGAACAGTCAAAATATCAGATTGACCTGGCAAATAAATCAATTGTGCGTGATCTGGATAAATGTATCATGTGCAGAAGATGTGAAATTGCTTGTAATGAAGTGCAGACCGTAGGTGTGCTTTCTGGAGTAGGTCGTGGTTTTGAAGCAGTTGTTGCGCCTGAAGCAATGCGTCCTCTTGATGAAACAAAATGTACTTTCTGCGGACAGTGCGTAACAACTTGTCCTGTTGGTGCTTTAACAGCTATGAATCAGAAATATGATGTATGGCGTATGCTTGATAATGATGAGAAAACTGTAATTGTTCAGACTGCCCCGGCTGTGCGTGTAGCGATAGGTGAAGCATTTGGAATGGAGCCTGGAAGTATTGGAACAGGAAAACTTGTTACGGCTTTAAGGCGCTTAGGGTTTGATGCAGTTTTTGATACTGATTTTGCTGCTGATTTGACAATTATGGAAGAGACAACTGAGTTTATTAACAGAGTAAAGAAGAATGAAAATCTTCCTATTCTGACTTCCTGCTGTCCTGGTTGGGTTAATTTCTTTGAGCATCAGTTTCCTGATTTGATATATATGCCTTCAACGGCAAAATCTCCTCAGCAGATGTTTGGTGCAATTGCAAAAAGTTATTATGCTGAAAAAATCGGAAAGAAACCGGAAGATATTATAGTTGTTTCAATTATGCCTTGTCTTGCTAAAAAATATGAAGCTTCAAGAGAAGAGTTTGCTCCCGAGGGTGTGCCTGATGTGGATATTGTAATTTCCACCAGAGAGCTTGCTGATATGCTGAAAGAGGCAGGGATATGTTTCAAAAATCTGCCTGAATCGGAATTTGACAGTCCGCTCGGCGAATCTACTGGAGCAGGTATTATTTTTGGTGCATCCGGTGGTGTATTGGAAGCGGCTCTCAGAACAGCAGCTGACTGGTTGACTGGTGAAGATGTTCAGGATATTGATTTTGTTGCGGTTCGTGGTCTTGAGGGAGTGAAAGAGGCAACTGTTAAAGTTGGAGAACTTGAACTTAAAGCAGCGATTACTTCAGGTCTTGGAAATGCAAGAAAGATTCTTGAGAAAATCAGAAAAGGAGAAGCTGAATATCATATTATCGAGATTATGGCTTGTCCCGGTGGATGTCTGAACGGTGGCGGACAGCCGTTTGTTGCAGACCAGGCTGATACTCTTGAAAAGCGTAAGCAGGCTATCTATCAGATTGATAAAAACAAGCCTATTCGTAAGTCTCATCTGAATCCTGATATCATTAAGCTTTATGACGAATATTTAGGCGAGCCAGGAAGTGAAAAAGCACATCACCTGCTGCACACTTCTTATAAAGCCCGCAAATAAGATTTAATAAAGATTATATTATTCAAAGGAACTGTGTACAACACAGTTCCTTTTTTTTGTATTTAACTTCATTAGAATAACCTTGGTCAATGCTTTTTTAATTGGGAGAAGTAGACTGAAGTTAGTTTTTGAAGATATTTTGAATTAGAATTTTCAATATAGCGTTAGGTTTAAGATAATTCATTATTTTGAGTTCTAAATTCTCTCGGACTCATTCCTGAATATTTTTTGAAAGTTTTAGAGAAGTAGAATTCGTTATCATAACCACATAAGAGAGCTATTTCTTTAATGCTTCTTGATGGGAATGCAAGAAGTTTTTTGGCTTTATCCATTCGTTTCTGAAGCATATAGGCATATGGAGAAATAGCGAAAGCTTTTTTAAATTTTCTATGAAAATAGTTTGGAGCCATGTTTGCCTTTTTTGCAACATCATGCAGAGATGGATTTTTCAGATAATTTTTATCCATATATTCAAGAACTTCTTCAAATTTATTTAAAACCTGCAGTTGCGAATACATTTCAGAAAAATTGATATTTTTTATAATATCGCCAAGCAGGATATAAATTAATGCTGAAAGTTTGCATATAAAATGTAGATTGGGAGATGGGAAGAGTTCATTTTCTGTATTTTGAGACTCAAATTTATGTGTGTCAGACTGAAATTGCGAAAAATCAAATATCTCCAAAGTCTCTTTTTGTATCTGCATGGAGTGGAAATAAGAGGATTGTTTTAAAATTACCTGAAAGCTTAATATGTCCAAGTTAAAGTGCCCCCAGACTAAATCAATATAATTATCGCATATCTGTTTTTCCAGAAAATCTCCGGAGATGAAATAGATATAGCCAGGCATAATTTTTTCAGTTTTCCCGTTAATGATTAATGAGGCTTCCCCGGCAATAGGTAGATATACTTTAAAATATTGTTCCTCTCCGGTAATTGTTCGGTTCCAATTGGATGTTAGCCTGGATACTCTACCGTTCAGGATATTAATATTAAAATTATTTATCATAGTAAGCCTTTATTTATTATTTTTCTGAAATCAGTTTATCTTTTATGAACTCTTCTATATTTTCTCTTTTATTAAATCAATCAGTTTCTGTTCATTTTTAACATATCTGTTTTCAAGATCTGAATTTGGAGTAAATAATTTCTCTTTTCCTGTTGATGTGACTGCTTCAGCCAGCAATGATAGGCTTTTTCCCGAATGAGCTCCCGCTGCCCGTAATGCTGCGCCTAAGCCTGCAGAATTGGCAACGCTGAATCTTTCTACAGGGGTTTGAAAAATGTCAGCAGCTGTCTGGCATATTGTATCACTTTTTGATGCTCCTCCGGTGATTTTGATTTTACTGAAATTTTCGCCAATCCAAGATGAATGTATTTTAATATTCAACATTTGAGATTCAATAATTGCTCTAACTGCTTTATGGGGATTTGTGCGTTCTATAAAATCCTTTTCTCCGGAGAATTCAACGATGCTTTTGTTTGTTTTAGGAGTAATTTCAGGGAAATAAAACGGAAGCATTACATTTGCATTATTTCCGGGTTGAGTTTTTTCAAATGAAACAACATCAAATTCATGCCATGAAAGATTGAATTCTTCTTTGATTTTTTCACGGGCTAAAGAACCGTTTTTAAAACATATAAGACACATAAAGCCATTGTCCGGATTCCCAAATACATGCCCGAATCCATTCGGGTCGGTCACAGGCTTATCGAATGCCGCCATAAATGTATCACTTGTTCCGAGACTTATAACAGCGGTTCCTTTTCTGCTGGCAGCAAGACCAACCAAGCTTGATGGATTATCTCCTGTCCATAATGCGGTTTTACAATTTTTTGAGAAACCGTATTTGTCAACAAAATAATCTGAAATTCCTGATGGTATAATTGTATTAGACGGTGCAACTTTCGGAAGTTTATTTAAGAGGTCAGGTGCAGTTGCATTTACTATTTCACTGTCCCAGTCAGAATTTTTTAAATTTAATAAATTCATGCCAGCGCCATCACCAGTGTCAATGTTTACACTTTTACCGGCAAGAACTGAGGCCATAAATGAACTGACCAGATGAATAACAGCTGTATTTTCATAATCTTTTGGAGACTGTTTATAAAATTTTCGTATTTGAGGTCCGGTAAATCGTTCTATCGGAACAGAGCCTGTTTTTTCACAAACTTTTTCTTTTCCACCCAGTGTATCTGCAATTTCATTACATTCTTCTGTTGTAGAGCTATCCATCCAGATTGGAGCTGTTTTTCTGCTTAACATAGGAGTGAAAATTTCTTTTAATGAATTACCCATCCAGTTTTTTGGGTCAAGAAATAAATTATTTAAATAAACGCTTCCATGCTGTTGTCCTGAACCGCTTACAGCTTCCACTGCGGAAAAATTAAAATTTTCTTTTTTCATAATAGTAAACAATCTATCAAGTGCATCGATCCACATAATAGGGTCTGCATGTTTTATTAAAGGGTCAGAATGTTCAAGAAAACCGTTGGGACTTTTATATTCAGGAAGGTCGTTTCCGAAATTAACAGATTTTTCATAGATTATACTGTTTTTGTCAGTATCAATGCAGATTGCACTTAAACTTTGAGTGCTCGAATCTAAACCAAGGTAAATGCCCATTTTTTTTCCTATCTTTTTATGTTTTAAAAATTTTTCCTATCTGAAAATGTATAATATTAACTCTGCTTAGAGCTTTTCAGCACGATAAATATATATTAAGTTATCAATATTACAAATTTAATTTACTGAAACATCTACTCATTTTCAGAGAAAAGAGAGCGGAGCTTCCTTAATACATAATTTTATGGGGAAATTTTTTCATAGTTGTTACAATCGTAGATATAAATAATTAACAGATCTCTGCTTTTCTATTCTACAAAATTTTTAATGATGCAATATTTATGTATATTGTTGCGTTTATTGAAAAATAATATTGATTTTTATACTGTTTTACCGCTTTTTACTATATTTTATAATATAAAGTATTGAATTGAGTGAACACTATTGTAAATTGATTTGTAAAGGTAGTATGAAGCGAAGTTGTATTTGTCGTGTTTTTTGGGGTTCAAATACAATTTTACTGTTTTTTGAGTTTTAGATAACAGCTGAAAAAAGGAACTGTTATATGCAGATAATAAAGAGGAAGAAAATGTATTTACTGGTCTTGGGGTTGGCTGTTTGTGCAACACCTATAGTTTCGCAGGCAGCAAACGCTCAGGATGCCGCTCTAGATGAATATTATGCGGCAACGGGGCTCTATAATGAGAAGATGTTTGATTTAGCTGCAAATGAGTATCGCTCTTTTATTGCTAAATATCCAAATCACCCGAAGATTCTTAATGCAAAATTAGGATTGGGATTGTCGCTTTATGCTTTAAAAAAATATAGGGATGCCAGAATTATATTTGCTGAGTTGGCAGAACTGAGTGGATGTCCGCATAAGGAACAGGTGCACAATTTATTGGGTCAATGCTATCTTGTGGAAGGTAAACCAGTACTAGCAGAAGCAGCTTTCCGCTGGAGTGTTAATAGGGGTAAAGAGAAGTTTTTTATGGAATTGCCTGGGGTAGGACAGAATACCGAAGAAATTCCAGGAATACAAGTTCCAACTGATATTGAACCTTTAGAGCGGAGTTATGCCGGTCTTGTTGAAGCGTTGTACAGGCAGAATAAATGGGAGGATGTTTCTAAATTTGCTGATGAATTAAAGAAGATTGCTCCTGACGGCAAGTTTACATCCCGTGCAGTATTTTTAGGTATTCTTGCAAAATATCGTTTAAAGCAATATAAAGTAACCGCGAATGAGATTAGTGCTTTAATCAAAAAAGAGCCTAATTTCCCATATAAAGACCAAGCGTATGTCATACTTGCTGACTGTCAGCAGAATATAGGTCAGATTGATGAAGCAATAAAGAATAATGATATTGTAGCACATAAGCTGCATGGCACACTTGCTCCAGAGGCATTATTCAGAATGGGTTTTCTTAAATTTATGAATAAGGAATATATGTCTGCAGTGCAGGATTTTGATGAACTTAGAAAAAAATATTTGGATAATGAGAATTTTGAAGAAGCAGGTATATATCAGGGCAAATGTTATCTTGAACTGAAAAAATATAAACAGGCTCAGGCTGTTTTCGGGCAGATGGTTGATAAAGGAAGCAAGCGTGCGGAAGCGACTTTATGGCTTGCTGAGACTTTTATAAGGCGCGAAAAATTTAAAATGGCACTGGAAATACTTAAACCAGCATTAAGTACATTTGCAAAAGACAATCTGTTGCCTGAATTGACATTTAAATATGCTAATGCGTTAATGGGCATGAAGCAATATAAGGAAGCTGCAAAATATTTTAAGAAAACGGCTGAAGATTTTAAAGAATTTTCACTGACCCCAGATGCTTTGCGTTTAGAGAGTTTATGTGAAAATAAAGCAGGAAGATATTCTCCGAGTTTTGATGTTTGTAATGAATTTTTAAAGAAATATCCTCAAAACCCGTCTGCCGAAGATGTAGGTTTTTTAAAAGCGGATAATCTTTTCTTTCTGAAAAAATATGATGATGCAATTAAAGAATACCGTCAGTTTGTCCCCTGGGATGGAATAGGCAAGTATACAAACTATGCAGTTTTTAGGATTGTACAGTCTCTATGCGAACTTAAGCGTTGGGATGAAGCATTAACTGAAGCTAAACCATTGATGCTTCGTAAAGTAACCGGTCCATTTTTTGAGCAGTTATATTATATGACGGGATTATGCTGTTATAATCTAGAAAATTGGGAAGCAGCGATTAGAAATTTTGATAAATTTTTAGCGGATTTTTCAAATGCAGAAAATGCAGATGCAGCTTTAATGAAAAAAGCAACAGCATATCTTATGTTAAAAATGCCTAAAGACGCGGAGTCTTCATTTTTACAGGTTATAAAATCACATCCGAAGAGTTTATTTTTTCCGCAGGCTCTGGTGGAAACAGGAAAAATCTATTTTGAAAAGAAAGATTTCGGAAAAGCTTCTGAGCTCTTAAATCAGGTTATTGATAAGTATAGTTCGAGCAAGTTTGTTCCTCAGGCAGAATATTATCTTGCATGGATTGCCATGGATCAGGAGCAAAACGATAAAGCATTGGAATTATTTCAGTCTGTTGCAGAAAAATTTCCTAATACCCCGTTTGCTCCGGATGCTCTTTATCAACAGGGGATTCTCCTCTTGAAGCAGAAGGATTATGATGCGGCAAAAGAGAAGTTTGATAAATTCCTAAGTTCATACAGCAGCAGTCCTAAAGCTGAGATGGTGCGTTTTTACCAAGCTGTTGCGATTTCAAAAGGAGGGAAAAATGGAAATGCTGAAGCGATGTTTAAAAAATTTATTGCAGAACATCCCAAATCAGATATGATTCCCCGTGCTCTGTATGAATCCGCCTGGCTTGCGCGTGAAAATAAGAAAATTAATCAGGCAAGAGATGATTATAAAGCATTAATTTCAGAGTTTCCGTCTTCCGAATTAACAGAAAGAGCTATATTTGAACTTGCAGAGCTTGAATATGAAGCTAAAAAGTATGACGATTCTTTGGCATTACTTGATAAATTACTTGCTAAGGGTGTATCTGAAAAGTTACAACAGAAGATTCTTTATCGTGAGGCATGGTGTTTTCTTGGCAGAAAACAGGAAGATGAAGCTTTAGAGGCTTTTGAACGACTTCTGAAAAATTGGCCGAATACAGAATTTACTTCTGTCGCCGCATACCAGGCGGGAGAAATAAGATTGAAGAAAAAGGATTTTACAAGTGCGTATGAACTCTTTAAGCAATCAGTTATGGCAGGCGGTGAGGGCGAAGTACGGGAACAGGCTCTTTTGCGTCTTGGAGAAGCTCAGACATTGCGTGACAACTGGTCTGGAGCAAAGAAAACATTTGAAACATTTATGGCGGAATTTCCGAAAAGTTCATTTATGCGCAGGGCAAGATTCTGGCGCGGGTGGTGCAATGAAAATTTGAAAGAATATAAGAATGCTATAACCGATTATAGTGCTGTTTTAAGATATAATATTAAGGATGAAATATCAGCTAGAGCACAATTTCAGATGGGCGAAGCTTATATGGAGTTGAAAGAATATGATAAAGCTTTGAAAGCTCTTGTTAAAGTCGAGATTAATTATGGTAAGTTTGCAGACTGGGTTGCTAGGGCAAAGCTTGAAATGGGACAAATACTTGACAAGCAAGGCAAAAAAGATTTAGCTGTAGAGCAGTATAAAAAGCTTGTCAGCAAATATCCTAAATCCGAAGAAGCTGGTCTTGCAAGAGAACTCCTTCTTCAGCATCAGGTATATATTGACAAGTAGTTTTATGCGGATAATACTATCAAAACTCATTAGTGAGTCTGACTTTATTGAGCTTTATAAAAGTGCCGGATGGTGGCTTGATGAATATGATACAGACACTTCTTTTATAAAAAAAATTATTGATGGATCTTTCCTCTTTGCGGTCGCATATAATGATTCAGGTAAAGCTGTCGGTATGGGGCGGGTTATTTCCGATTCTGTAAGTGACGCATACATTCAGGATGTTGTTGTTTTACATGAATACCGTAAGAAGGGAATAGGTGCCGGTATTATTAATCTTCTGCTTGCCGAATTAAAGGAAAAAGGTATAGACTGGATCGGCTTGATCGGAGAGCCGGGAACAGAATCTTTTTATAAATCTTTAGGTTTTTCAACCTTAAAAAAATATATTCCGATGAAATTTAAAAATTAAAATATAATTTTAGGAGTTTGCATGTTTTTCAGAATTTTTGTTTTATTTGTTTGTCTGTTTTCGATATTTACTTTAAGTGCTGAAAGTAAAAGAAAATTGGCACCTTTTTCTTTTGAAAAAAATCAGCCTTATAGATTGGAAAATCAAATTAACGGTACATATATTCATATCGGTAAAGGCTGGTGGGCTCCAAATGAAACATGGGATAAAGCCACTATGACTTTTGTTTTTCCAGGTTCACCGGGAGGGTTGTGGAAATTTAAAAATGCTGATGCTGATTCCGTCTATATTTATAACGATTCAAAAATAGAAAATAAGCCTGAAACTGTTTATTTAGTTGCACCATCTGAAGCAGGGAAAAAAATTATTATATCAGCACTTCCATCAGATGATGCCGGTAAATGGATTATTAAACGAGTTTTATTGCCGGGGAAACGCGATATCGGTCTTTTTACTATTCAGAATAAAAAAACAGCCCTTTATCTGACTTCTGATTTCGATTGGAACGCTCCAAACTTAAGAGAAAATCATAAGACAGATGTTTTGGTTATGCCAAAAGATTCCGTGCATTCGCGCGCCCAGTACTGGAGTTTGGAACCTACTGTTTTGAATCCGATTGAAACTCTCTCTGTCCCTCAGGGAGGTTGGGGCCCCTGGGCTTTGGATAAAATAGCTGTTTACTCAAGTAATAAAAAACTTAGAGGCGATCTAACATACTCTTTGAAAAATTCGAAAGAAGTTTTATATAGAGGTAAAGCTTTTTACTGGGGACAATTCTGGAATAATCAGTATTTTTATATTATTAACCTGAATGTTCCTCAATTGCAGAAAACTGGACTTTATTATCTTTTTTTTAACAAAAAAAGAGTTCCTGTCCGCATTACTAACCATGCATATACCAAGCCATACAGACAATATGGTAGAGACCGTTTTTCCATTTCAGATTTATTTGATCCGCAATGGGGGTTTGTTGGACATTGGGGACATCTTTCGACCTGGTATCCTAAAGGCCTCAAGGTGTTGGGATATACAGAAAGAACCTGGATTGATGAACATGATGATAATAAAAACGGGAAAAAACAGGAGTTGATTCAACCTTTGACTCCGATTACAGATGAAGAAAGCAAAAATGCGTTTCTGGGTGGATGGGATATGACTGATAAAAGCAGTCATTCATGGGGATGTGACGGCGATGTTTTAAAAAGCCTGTACGGTTTATATAATGAGAACGATTCTCCTCAGGTTAGAAAATCTATTGTTAAAGAAATCGAATACGGAGTTAAAGGACTTTTAGCAAATCAGGATGAGAATGGATCATGGCGTCAGAGAACAACTGATTGGACTTATTGGGTTGGAACAACCGCTAATATAGCATCAGGATTAGCATCCGTGTGCACTCTGCTCCAAAAACATAATGTAAAACTTGCAGTTAAAACGAGACTTGCAGTTAATAAGGCCTGGGATTTTGTATACAAAAATAGATTTGACCGAACCAAATGGGCTATCAAGGGCGAGGGTATTTTACCGAATGGTGAAGTGTTAAATAGTATTCCCCAATCTCATAGGCAAGGATATACTGAAGCTTATATTAGTTTTGCTGTTGAAATGAGTCTGTTGACCGGAGAAAAAAAATATAAAAGAGAAGTTGATAATATACTGGAAAGAGCAGTAATAGATAAGAAAAATAATATTCACAGCATCAGAGGAGCTAAATTCCCGGGAGAACAGAGGTATTCCAGAGGAAATGCAAGTATTATTCTTACTCTTTTCAGATATTACCCTATTGCATCTGTCAGAGCTAAAGATATGATTCATAATTTTGCAAGGGTATATTATGAAAAAAATATTGTGAGTAATAATATACTTGGCGGACCTTATGGAAAAGATGGACAGTCTCTGTTTTATGATTATACAGGAGGTCAATGGAGACTGCCTAGTGAAATCCTAATTGCTTGTGAAGCATATAAACTTTTTGGGAACCACTTTGCTCAAGGGATTATTGTTTCTCAAAGAAAAATGGACTGGTGGCTGGGGTGTAATCCTTACTATACATCTCTTATTCTCGGTGTCGGAGATAAATTTCTCCTGAATGGATGGAGTTCTTATCACGCTTTGGGGAGACAAGTCGGAATGAATTCAGGACCTACTTCTAACAAACTAGAAGCAAGTAAAACTAATTATATCGGTAAGGAAACAACAACAGGCGGTGCTGTGCTTCTTTGGTGGGCAATCGCTATGCTTGAGAAGATTTCCATCAAAGGCGTTGACCATATTACAATTTGGAGTCAGAGTGGTTTTAAAGGGAATTTGTCAAATCTTACCTACGGGGATTATGATGTCGAACAGTTAACTGCTCTGGGCATGAAAAATAAGGATATTGAATCAATTCAAGTACCTGCCGGCTTTGAAGTAATATTGTTTTCTAAAGAAGATTTTAAAGGTGATTCTTTTTCTCTTACAACTGATTCTGAAAATCTCGGAAATTGGACTAATAAAACTGTTTCTCTTAAAATCAGGTTGAAAAAGATTTGATGATTTGTTGTATCTCTTTTATTTTTTATAGTTTTTGTTGCTTATAGGTGTTTTTTTCTTGCATTGAGAATTAAATTGTGGTATTAATTAATTATAGCATTAATTTATTTTGCATGCAGAATATGTTTTTATGCTTGTTCGGAATGAGGTCTTTTAAATAGTGACGCCAGGCTCGGGATAGCTTGCATATATGGATAAGGGAATGATGCAGCCTAAAACTGAAAAAAATTATAAGAGTGGACATTTTTATAAGATTCTTCTTATTGATGATGACAAAAATATTTGTACTTTAGTCAAGAAAGCTTTACATAAAAATGGATATGAGCTTGTCAATACTGCACATAATGCAGAAGATGCTGCAGAAAAAATGGGGATTTCTCTTGATTCTCCCGAGGATGGAGATGAGTTTATCCCGTATAAATTAATTATTACTGATGTCCTTCTTGGCGGAGTGAACGGTTTTGAATTATGTAAAAAAGTGAAAAAACTCCGACCTGATATTTTTGTAATTCTTGTATCCGGGCACGATATTTTTTCAATGCATAAAAAAATTACGGAATCGGAAGCAGATGACTTTATTGCAAAACCTTTTAATCTTTATGAGCTAATCGTACGGGTCGATATGTTATTGCAGAAAGCAACAGACACTCCCAAAAAAAGAAAAAAGAAAATAATTAAAACTATTCCAAATAAACTTCCTTATATTAATGATGTAATAGGATCTTATCTTATTGTTGATTTTATAGCATACGGAAAATCAACTCTTATTTTTAAAACCATTAATTTACAAAATGACTCTTTTTATGCACTAAAAATACTATCTCCAAATTCAACAAATTTTGAAGAGCTGGTCGTGCGTTTTGAAAAAGAAATTGAAATTATGGAGATGTTTAATCATCCTAATATTATCAAGTTCTATGATCGTGGATATAGTAATGGTCTGTTGTACCTTGTGATGGAATATCTTGATGGAGTAGATCTCGAAGGTCTTTTAATAGCCAAAGGACGACTTTATGAGAAGATGTTCTATTCGATTGCTTTCGATATGGCTTGCGCTGTTACTGAAATTCACGATAAAAGCGTTCTGCATCGCGATATCAAGTTAAAAAATCTGATATATTCATTAACCAGTAATCAATTGAAATTATGTGATTTTGGTATTTCACAATATTCTGATAAAAACTCTATGCCGTTAACACAGGATGGTGTTGTTATTGGGACTCCACTGTATATGGCTCCTGAAATTTTTGTTGGAGAACCAGCAAGTGTTGCGTCTGATATTTATTCTTTCGGCTCAACCCTTTATCATTTAGCAACTAATTCACCTCCTTTTGTTGCAGATAATTATCGTGAACTGTTAGCTTTAAAACAAGAGTGTAATTTACCGCCAATTGAATGTGAGCGTCAGGGTTTTTCTCTTTTCTGGACAGAGTTGATTATTGAGCAGTGTCTTGCTCCAAATCCTAATGACCGTCCGGAATCAATGGCGGAAATACTTTCTTATCTTATAGATATGAAAGAAAATATTTCATTATAGTGTCGTATTAATCTTGAATCTGAAACAGTATAATTTATGGGATCTTTGTGAACAACGGTATTGAATATAAAAAAGTTGTGATTACTGGAGGCATTAAGCGTATTGGTTTGGCTATTGCTGAAGGTTTCTTTTCAGCAGGTTACAATTTGAAACTTCATTATAATTCATCTTCTGAAGATACACTGCGGGACTCTTCTGCTATCTCTGCTGAAATGATTCAGTGTGATTTTGCAGTAGCAGAGAGAGATGATTTAAAAAAGCTTGTTGAAGGGTGTGATATTTTAATTAACAATGCTTCCGTGTATTGGACAGAAAAAAATCCTATTAAAATATCTGATTATGAGGTAATTCAAAAAAAAATAAACTATGATGTTCCAGTCAGGCTTATGGATCTTTTTGCCGAAGAAAATGTAAATCGTCATGCCTTGATTATTAATATTCTTGATTCTTTGGCTCTTTGTAATAGTAATTCAGATTCTTATAGTAACTCAAAATACATGCTAGCACAAGCAACTAAAGAGTATGCCGTAAAATTAGCACCTAATATAAGGGTAAATGGTATTGCTCCGGGTCCGGTTTTGCCTCCTGAATGGGCACCTGATTCTGTAATGGAAAAGTCAGTTTCTAATATGTTGTTAAATTATCCTCCTTTATCTTCAGATATAGCCTCTGCTTGTGTTTTCCTGGCAGAAACTAAATCTATTACCGGTGAAATTATCCGGATAGATTCAGGCTTTTCTTTAAATACTTCTCCATGATAAAAATAATTTTTTTGTAAATAAATTTATGGCTATATCACTCAAGATCAGGGCAGGCTGTAACTGTGGTATTGGATATTATTCAAAAATTTAAAATAAGCAACTTGGTTGAAATAAATTCAACTGACTATATATTACCCTTAGGGCATATTTTTTGGTTTATGCATCGGGATTGGTTTCATTTACAGAGGTTTGCATGTTTAATATTTTTAGAAATAAAAAGAAAGATAAAGAAAAAAAACCGGATTTGGATTTACTGAACCAACATAATTTTAAATGTGATAATTGTTCTGCGGTGAATCCCCTCAATGGTCTTACCCCCTTGTCATTTGCAGCATGTCAACACTGTGGTGCTCCTAACTTTATCCCCTATTTTATAAAAAATTACTGGCTATATAAGCCTTTGGGCGGTGGTGGTATGGGTAGTGTGTATAAAGCTATTTTTTTTAATAATCCGAAGTGGGAATTTGCGGTTAAAATTTTACCGAGAGAAAAAGTTGATCATCCTCATTTAATTGAATCTTTGATGAATGAAGCTGAAATAGGTCATAGATTCGGACGGCATCCTCATTTGGTTGCGGTTGCAGACTACGGAAAATACAATAACGAATATTTTGCTGCACTGGAGTTTTCTGATGGGCGGCGTCTGGATCAGATTATCGAAGAATCGGAATCTATTAATCAGAAGTTTATTTTACTTTGGGCGCTCCAGCTTCTTTCTGCTGAACAGAGAATCTGGGACAGCGGTTTTCTTTACCGTGATATGAAACCTCAAAATATTATGATTGATAATGATGGTAATGCCGTACTGTTTGATTATGGATTATGTATCGATAAAAATGCAACTATTGACCTTGATTCCGATATGGTGGATGGTTCTCCTCTATATATGCCGCCCGAACGAATTGTGGGGATGCCGGAAAATATGAGTAGCGAAATTTACAGTATCGGTATGGTTATGTATCATGCTCTTTCTAAAAAAACTTATTATACTGCAACTGGAGCTTACGAATTAGCCAAAAAGCATGTTACTAGCCTCAGGGTTAGTTCTGTTGGAAATCGTTTGCCTAATTCGGTTAATAGTAAAATTGTACCAATTCTTGATAAAATGATTGCCAGGTTGCCTTCAATGCGGTATCAGACATTTAAAGAGCTTGCAACAGACTTGAAAATTGTTTACAATAAACTCTAATTTAAATAGAAAAAAATAACATTTAAAAAAATATATTTGAATAAAAAGGAGAATAATATGAATGCTTCCAAAGAATTTTGGGGTAAAGCAGGTGGTAGTGATGTATATCTTTTCACCATTTCAAATTCCGACAATATGACTGTAAAAATTTCAAATTATGGCGGAATTATTACATCAATTATAGTTCCTGACTGCAACAATAAATTAACAGATGTGGCATTAGGATTTGATAAACTTGAAAATTATCTCAAGCCTCATCCATATTTAGGAGCGACCATTGGAAGATTTGGGAATAGGATAGGAAACGGGAAGTTTATTCTTGACGGAGTTGAATATAAATTAGCCTTAAATGATGGTAAAAATCATCTTCATGGTGGAGAGAAAGGGTTTGATAAAGTTGTATGGGATGTTGAGTTGCATGATCGGCAGAATCTTAATCTGGTTTATTATAGTGAGGATATGGAGGAAGGATATCCCGGGAATTTAAAGGTTTCAGTTAAGTTTCGGTTGACGGACAGCAATGAACTTGTAATTACTTATAATGCAGAAGTTGACAGGAAAACTATTATAAATTTAACGAACCATTCCTATTTTAATTTGAATGGAGAGGGATCTGACGGAGATATTCTTTCACATAAATTAAAAGTCAAGTCAAGTCAATATACAGAGACAGATAAAGAGAGTATTCCTACTGGAGTTATATCATCTGTAGCAGGTACTCCTTTAGATTTTTCTGAGTTTACAGAAATAGGTTTAAGGATAAATGATTCTTTTGAACAGCTTCTGTTTGCGGGAGGATATGATCATAATTATATTATTGATGATGCTGACGGGAATTTGAAATTTGCAGCTGAACTTCAAGGTGATAAATCAGGAATTAAGATGGAAGTTTTAACAACTGAACCTGCAATACAGGTCTATTCCGGAAATTATCTTGATGGTTCAGTTCAGGGTAAAAGTGGAAAAGTTTATGCAAAGCGGACGGGGTTGTGTCTTGAAACTCAACATTACCCGGATTCTCCGAATCATCCTGATTTCCCAACAACTACATTAACTCCAGGGGAAAAGTTTATATCTAAAACAATATATAAGTTCAGCAGTTAGTTATTATAAGCGAATCTGCATAAATATTCAATAAATAGATTTTACTCTCAATGTATAAAAATGTATAATAGCTTGTGGTTAAAAACAAGGTGCTGGGCAAGAATACTTTTTCACAATAATATATATTTTGTGGAAAAGTATAATTTATAAGAGATTGTAGTTTTTTAAGAATAACGATTGAGAGTATCAATGGTCAAAGTTTATTTTATGAATTGGTGGTCAATAACTTAAATCCACTTTTCTTATCTTTAAGCCGTAGAGCTTTACAATTTGTGAATTCTTCTATTATTACCTCTATAATCAGCCAAACAATAACTCCCTCTCTGACGCAGCCAGTAATTGTATTTTCTTTGCGTCCTGCGGAAATATGCATGTGCAGAATTGCATTTCCATTTTCATCAGGAATCAGTGTTCCCGTTCCTGTTGCCTCGCATATATCTTTTATTTCATGAAGCATAGGTTTAATTTTTTCAGCTCTGCCGTCTTCTGGACCGACTACTAAAATACTACCTTTGTCTATTCCTCCAACTATGCTGACACGCCCGTGCGTAATCCCCTGCATTTGTGCAAAATTTTCAATTTCTTTGTGAAGTATTTCACCATCTTGGAGTCTTAGTATAAACACCCTTCCTTTTTTAGCTTCGGTATATTCCATAAATCAGTCACCTTTTTTTATATTGAGTCGGAATTTGTCCGATTACAATCGTATATTTCCCAAATGAACATTTACAAATCCCATTTTTTGTGCAAGTTTTTTAATATTTCTTAGTTTATCAACTGGCGTAAAAGGTAGATCAAGTAATAAATAATCAGGATGAAAAGCAGAGAAATGAAGCGGTACTTCTAAATTTAAATTTGCTCTCAGCCAATTTAAATAATCCATTATCATCTCATTTGAATCATTTTTCCCGGGTATTACCAAATTAGTTAACTCCAGATGCTTGTTCAGAGAAAAGAAGTATTTTATAGTTTCTAGTACTTTATTTAAATTCCCCTTTGTCATAGTTTTATAAAAGTCCTGAGAAAAGCCTTTCATATCAAAATTAGCAGCATCTATATCAGTAAAAACCTCTTCTGCTGCATTCATTTCAATATAACCGTTAGATACTAATATTGTCGAAAGTCCCATTTTTTTTGCACATTTTGCAATATCCATAAGATATTCAGACCATATTAATGGTTCATTGTAGGTGAATGCAATAGATTTGCATCCGTGATTTATTGCAATATCCGCTATACTTTGAGGTGAGAAAAATTTTTCACCACATTGTTGACTATATTTACCGCGCGAAAGATGATGATTTTGACAATAACAACAATTTAAATTACAGCCGTATGTGCCGAGAGATAAAGTTTTTGTGCCGGGTAGAAAGTGATAGATAGGTTTCTTTTCGATGGGGTCTACCTGTAACCCTACCGGGTATCCATAAGCCATTGTATATAGATTGGAATCTATATTTTTTCGTATAGAACAAAATCCGGTTTTGCCTGGAGATATCACGCAATGACGCGGACACAGCAGGCACTGCACAGAATCATCAAAATCCGTTCTTATCCACCATTTTGCTTTATGCGGTAATCTGTTTTCAGGCATAAAATTTCCAGGTAGTTTTTATTAAATCTATAAAATTTATATAATAAACTCCGGTAAAAATTTCTTACCGGAGTGAACATATATTATCCATTATTCCGTTCAAAGTCATTCATGAAGTCTACAAGAGTTTCAACACCTTTTATTGGCATTGAATTATAAATACTTGCCCTTATTCCACCAACAGAACGGTGCCCCTTAAGCCCGACCAGACCATTGTCTGCTGCTTCTTTAAGAAATTTGGCTTCAAGATCTTCTGAAGGGAGCCTGAATACAATATTCATTCTTGAGCGGCTTGCAGGTTCGACTGGGCAACTGTAGAATTCGGTTCCATCAATAAGTTCATAAATAGCTTCAGATTTCGCATCATTGATCTCTTCAACTTCTAAAATTCCGCCTTTTCTTTTCAACCATTCCATGACAAGATTCATTGCATATATTGGAAAGGTTGGCGGAGTATTAAACATTGAATTTTTTTCAATATATGTTTTATATTTCAACATTGTAGGGACGGTCGCAGATACTCGTTCTGCTAAATCTTTTCTAATGATAACAAGCGCTACCCCGCTTGGACCTAAATTTTTCTGAGCGCCAGCATAGATCATCCCAAAAGAATTAATATCAATGACTCTGCTCATAATATCGCTTGACATATCTGCTATCAGCGGAACATCTACATCCGGGAAAGAGTGATATTGTGTTCCTGCAATAGTATTATTCGTTGTTATGTGTAAATAGGAGGCTTTTGAATCAGGGTGCCAGTGTCTTATTTCTGGAATTCTATCGTAATTGCTAGATTTACTCGAAGCTACAGTTTTTACTTCACCAAATAATTCAGCTTCTTTGATTGCTTTGTTTGACCATGTGCCTGTATCTGCATATTCTGCAAAACCACCAGGCTGCATAAGGTTCATCGGGATCATCGCAAACTGCATGCTTGCTCCGCCCTGTATGAACATAATTGAATAATCATCTCCAATATTCATTAATTCACGAATATTCGAGTCTATTTGATCCATTATCTCAGAAAATTGAGGACCTCTATGTGATAGTTCTATTAAGCCGCAACCTGTATTACGATAGTCTAAAAATTCTTCTTTGATTTGTTTCATTACTTCAGCCGGCAGCGTTGCCGGTCCAGCACTAAAATTATACACTTTCATACAATATATCTCCTTTTAAAAGACTTATCTGTTCGTCAATTTTTAAGTGTTGATTATGATCAATAATAAAATCACTTTTCATCATTATTAATTCAACCTAAAACTATCCTTTCCTCCGCATGTATTTAAGAATATACTCCCTGCAGAGAAAAATTCATACAACTTTTTTCTTTTTTAATAAAAAAACTTGCATTTTTTATTTACAGGAATATATTCATTTTCGTATTTAGTATTTTTTTGGAACAGTTTTTTGAAGAAGGGTTTTAAATAATTTGCGTAACCCACTTTTTGCTGTTGTTTAATGTTTTATATGTAAATCTAATATGTAAGGAGCAAGTAATGCCTAAACTTGTTTGTTTAAGCGGAATGAACAAGGGTGAGGAATATGAACTTTCCGAAGGTTGCAATACAATCGGCAGAAATGAAACGAACACTATTTGTGTGTTTGATAAAAAATCATCGCGTCATCACTGTCAAGTCATTCTCAAAAATGGTGCTTTAGTTATTGAAGATTTAAACAGTACTAACGGACTTAAGGTCAACAACAATTATGTTGAAGGTTCAATGCCACTTAATGTCGGAGATCACATAAGATTAGGACAGACTGTATTTCTCGTAAGTGATGAAAATACAACAGAACAGGAAGACATTAGCGCATCAGCTCAATTTAGAAAGCAGCAGAAATATGAGAATCTTCTCCAGCAGACCGCATTTCAGGTTACAAAAACAACTGCACTACGAAAACTAAAAACCGATAAAGACGGAGCTAATGGTTTTATTTCATTTTTTCAACGGGATGAATAGGTTTTTCCTAAAATAATTCATAGAGATTGTTGGTATTGCTAAGGCAAAAAATTGTACATCAAAAAATCATAATAAACTTTTAACCCCATAAAAAATAACAAAATGGTAGAATCAAAAAGAAAGAAAAAATTTAAATTAAATATATCACAAGAAGAATGCAAAGGCTGTGGCAGGTGTATATATTCATGTCCGGTTGAAGCAATTCGTCAAACTAAATCTGTAAATGCAATGGGTTATCTTTTTGTAGAATATACAGGTGGTTGCATAGGCTGCGGAAACTGCTTCTACACTTGTCCTGAGCCAGGAGCTATTACGGTGATTGAAATAAAAGAAGAAGGAGAAAAAGAATAATGGTACTAACGGAAGAACTTCTTCTGAAAGGAAATGAAGCATCAGTATATGGCGCACTACTAGCCGGTTGCGAGTGTTTTTTTGGTTATCCTATAACTCCGGCAAGTGAAATCGCTCATACTGCTGCAGAGTTATTTCCTAAGTTAAACAGGACATTTCTTCAGGCAGAATCTGAACTTGCTGCAATTAATATGGTTTTTGGTGCATCTGCTGCAGGTCGTCTTGCAATGACAGCATCAAGTGGTCTTGGTATTAGTTTAAAGCAGGAAGGAATATCTTATATTGCCACTTGCGAACTGCCTGCGGTCATTATCGATATTACAAGAGGCGGACCGGGATTAGGGAATATTGGTCCGGAACAGTCTGATTACAATCAGGTTGTAAAAGGAGGCGGACACGGTAGTTATAAGTGTATTGTATTAGCTCCTAACTCTCCGCAGGAGATGTGTGATTTAACAATAAAAGCCTTTGATCTTGCAAATCGATACAGAATACCTGTTTATATAATGGCAGATGGTGTTATTGGTCAAATGCTTGAGCCTGTAAAATTGCCTCAACCTAACGGAAAAACCGAAATTCCTGAATGGGCATTAGCATGTACTGAAGAAACGAGGAGAAATGTAATAACCTCAATTTATCTTTCACATGATTCTCTGGAAGAGGTAAATATCAGACTTCAGAATAAGTATCAATTAATTACCGAAAATGAGCAGGAATGTGAAACCTATGAAACAGATGATGCGGAGCTTGTTTTAATAGGATATGGTATTGTCAGTAGATTGATAAGAACTGTAGTAAAAGAGCTCCGTAGTCAGGGTATAAAAATTGGAATGTTCAGACCTATATCTCTTTTTCCATTAGCTCATTTAAAGTTACAAAACATTGCAGAATCCTGTGACAGTTTTTTATGTATTGAGATGAGTAATGGTCAGCTTATAGAGGATATCAAGCTTTCGATAGAATGCTCTAGACCTGTTCATTTTCTTAACCGTATGGGTGGGAATATTCCTTCAGTTGAAGAAATTACAAAGAAAGTAAAAGAAATTTTAGCGGAAAAATTATGAGTAGTAAAGTTGAAAATATAAAATTTGGAAAGCCGGCAGGTTTTTTTGATGTATTTGAACGGCGTCCGGGTAATATAAAAAAAAATATGCATTATTGCCCCGGATGCGGTCACGGTATTCTGCATAAATTAATTGCTGAAGCTATTGTAGATTTAGAAATGCAGAATAATATGATTATTATTGCACCTGTCGGGTGCTCTGTTTTCTCATACTACTATTATGATGCTGCGGGTATTTCTGTACCTCACGGTAGAGCACCTGCTGTAGGGACAGGGCTGCTTAGAGCCAATCCCAATAGTTTTGTAATTTCATATCAGGGTGATGGAGATTTGGGAGCAATTGGGTTAAATAATTTTTTGCAGGCTGCAAATAGAGGCGAAAATATGACTGTCTGTTTTGTAAACAATGCAACTTATGGAATGACGAGCGGGCAAATGGCTCCAACAACTCTTGTCGGTCAAAGAACAGCTACATCGCCAAACGGCAGAACTGTTACAAATGATGGTTATCCTTTAAAAGTTTCAGAAATGGTTGCTGCATTAGAGTCACCAATTTATGTTGAGCGAGTCGCCCTTACAACTCCTAAGAATATAAGAGCTGCTCGTAGAGCTTTGAGAAAAGGATTACAGAACATGAAAGAAAAACGAGGTTTTTCTTTAATTGAGTTTCTTTCAGGTTGTCCTGTAAATTTAAAGAAGACTCCGAAAGAGACGGATGAGTGGATACATAATGAATTAATGGAGTATTTTCCACTGGGATGTCTTAAAGATATATCAAAGGATAGACCATCTATTTCCAGACCTAAACCAGTATTTGACAGAGATATTGTTTTTGATACATTGGTTAGATCAAAAGGGAGCAGGTTAGTTAATCGTAAAAAGATAAAAATCAGAAAAGATCTCAGAATCAAGTGTGCTGGTTTTGGAGGGCAGGGTATATTGAGCCTTGGCATGATGCTTGCAGTAATGGGGCAGTCTAGAGGCATCAACACTTCATGGCTTCCTTCTTACGGACCTGAAATGCGTGGAGGAACAGCAAATTGTTCTGTTGTTTTAAGTAATGATATCATCGGGTCTCCTATTGTAGCACAATCAAATATACTAATTGCAATGAATCAACAGTCTTTAGATAAATTTTTACCGGATCTTTCTGATAAAGGTATTCTTTTATATGACAGCACAAATATAAAACCACCAAAAACAAAATGCCGTGCATTTTCTGTAGAAGCTGCAAAGATTGCGGTTGATATTGGTAATATCCGTTGTGCAAATTCTGCAATTATGGGGGCGTTTGCCGCATGTTTAAAAGGAACTGAAGTTGAGGATTATGAATCAGCTTTTGAAGAAGCTATAAAGATGACTTTTAGAAAGAAAAAAGAATTGATTGACTTTAATATCCGGGCATTTTGGAGAGGGAAAGAGTCTGTGAAAATGGAAAATATTTAGGTATGCTTGCGAAAAGAATAATTCCATGTCTTGATGTTACTGATGGGCGTGTTGTTAAAGGGGTTAATTTCGTAGACCTTATTGATGCCGGTGACCCTGTTGAAGCAGCAATAGAATATAACCGTCAGGGCGCAGATGAAATAGTATTTCTTGATATTACTGCATCAAGTGATAATAGAAAAACAATGATTGATGTAGTCCGGAAAACCGCGGAGCAGGTCTTTATACCATTAACGGTTGGAGGGGGAATTCGTTCTGTTGAAGATATGCGGAATATGCTTTCATCTGGAGCTGATAAAATATCAGTAAATACTGCAGCTATATTAAATCCAGACTTGATAAAAGAGGGAGCTGAAAGATTTGGTTCTCAGTGTATTGTACTAGCAATAGATGCTAGGCGTGACCCTGAAAATCCTGGAAAGTGGCGTGTTTTTACACACGGAGGAAGGAAAATTACTGATTTGGATGCAATTGAATGGGCAATTAAAGCTGTTGAGTTGGGAGCTGGTGAAATCCTTTTAACAAGTATGGATGCTGATGGTACGAAAAACGGGTATGATTGTGAATTAACTGCGGCAGTATCGAATGCTGTTTCAGTCCCGGTAATTGCTTCTGGCGGGGCGGGAACGCTTGAACATCTTTTAGAAGTTTTGCTGGAAGGAGATGCGGATGCTGTACTAGCTGCAAGTATTTTTCATTTTGGGACTTTTACAGTTCCTGAAACAAAAGAGTATTTAGCATCTCATGGAATTCCGGTTAGAAATGATTTTACAAGTGTTGAAAATGTTTAAAGATATGCCTGAAGGTTTGTATAAGCAGTTATATCGAAAAAAAGTATTCATTGCCGGAGCCGGAGGTTTGGGTTCAAATTCAGCAATGTTATTAATTAGAGCTGGGATAAGCAATTTTATTATCATCGATTATGATACTATTGAATTAAGAAATTTGAACAGGCAGTTTTATTTTCATCATCAAACAGGGCAAAAAAAAGTTGAATCATTGAAAACGAATCTGCTTGCAATTCAACCTGAAGCCAAGATTGAAATAATTAATCGAAAAATGACTGCAGAAAATATGTCATCACTAATTCCTGACGATATTGATTTACTTTTAGAATGTTTTGATAATCCTCAAAGCAAAGCTGAATTAGTTCAATATATGCTAATTCATAAAAAAGAGATTCCAGTTGTTGCCGTATCAGGAATAGGAGGGAAAGAGTCCCTTGAGCTAATAAAAAGCAAAAAGGGCCCGGGAAATCTTTATCTTGTAGGCGATGGAGTTAACGGTGTTGAAAATGGACTGGGAACACTTTCTTCACGCGTGATGTGTGCAGCAGCGCACCAGGCACATATTGCAATTAACATTTTAATAAATATATGAGATATTAAGTATATTCAAAAAGTTATATTAATTGAATATATCCTTGACTTTCTTCTTTTTAGATTTATTATTAAGTTAAGGTATTTTTGAAGTACTATACAAAAGATGAATATGTAATTTCTTGTAATTTGATGAAAAACCCTTTGAAATAGAGTGTTTTTATAGATGAGATGTGGTATAATACATAATGTTAGGGTGTCATTAAAAGTTTTGCATTATCAACGGTGTATTGAGTTAAAAATAATAGGTGAAAAATTTGACAACTGATCCCAAAAACCTAAAAGCCGGGTTTACATTAGGTAATTATAAGATTGTAGAGAAAATAGGACAAGGTGGCAATGCTACACTCTATAGAGCTGAACAGGTAAACCTAAAGCGAATCATTGCATTAAAGGTAATTTCCGCTGATTATTATAAAGATCCTGAGTTTATTGCAATGTTCAAGCGTGAAACTCAGGCAATGGCAAAATTACAACATCCTAATATTGTTCAAGTGTATGATGCTGGAACAGTTAAGGATGATATTTCATATTTAGCAATGGAGCTTATTGAAGGTGGAAGCCTGCAAGAAAAGATTTATAGGGGAGATTCATTACCATTAAAAGAAGTTCTTAATATTTGTGTCAAAATTGCAGATGCATTGCATTACGGTCATGAAGAGCTGCAGTTAACTCATGGAGACATAAAACCTGGGAATATACTTTTAAACATAGATGGAGACCCGAAACTTGCCGATTTTGGTTTAGCTGAAACCGCATTTCACTGCTCAAAAGGGAATTCGACAAAAATATATGCAACTCCACATTATGCATCACCTGAAACCATATCTGGGAAGCGAAAAGCATTTGATACAAAGTCTGATATGTATTCATTTGGATGTATGGTATATCATTTAGTTGCTGGATCACCTCCATTTAAAGCTGAAAGTTTAAAAAGTCTTATTGCCAAACATTTAAAACATCGACCTCCGGAATTGAAAAAGACTGTTCCCGGTACTCCTCTAAAATTAAGTCGGTTAGTTTTTTTAATGATGGCAAAAAATCCTAAAGACAGACCTCATTCCTGGAAAGATATTAGAGATGAGTTGAGAGATATTCTCACGGAAGAGAAATATCCAGGCAGGTCAATGTTGAAACGGCATTGGCGTCGGGCTTTTTCGTATACGAAGAATGAGATGTTGATATTAATGTTTATATTATCTTCTATTTTGCTGCTGACAAAACCTTGGATTGGGTCAAGTATACTATGCTTTATGACATTATTGCATTATATAATACATTTTAGAAAGGATAAATCTGAAGATGTCAAGTAAATTTTTTTCACAAAAATGGTCAATATATATAGGTGGTGCAATAACGGCATTTTTATTTATTTTTATGCTGTACATATTGGATACTCCGGTAGGAATGAGTCAGGCATATATCATGTTATCTGATTACTGCAGGGAAACAGTATACAACAAGTCAATAAAAGAACCTCCGTTTTTGGATTGGCAGACTGGATTTTTAGCAGGTATTTTTTTAGGTGCACTTATAGCTGCTATTTTGAGTGGAGAATGGCGTTTGGAATTAGTGCCAGGCGGAAAAATAAAAAAGTTCTTTTCATCAATTTTTTCATCAATTTTATTGGGTATGCTGGGAGGTTTTTTTGTAATGCTTGGACTTCAGCTTTCCGGTGATTCTTTTATTGGTCAGTGGGCTGGAGCTATACAATATTCAACGAGCGCGTGGTTCTTTTTCCTTTCAATCTTTTTCTGGAGTATAGTGATAACCTTCTTTTTAGGGGGGAAATATACTGGGAAAAAAACAAAGCCTAAAACAGCAGATGAAGGCTCGGGAAGCAAAGAATCAGCATAAGTTTTACTGTTTATTCTTTTGAATTGGTAATTTTGAAATTTAGTATAAAAAATCTAATAATTTTTATTCGTAATCAAACTCTTTAAGAACTTCAAAATAGGTTTTTTTAAGGAAATCAATTTGATCTTCAGAAAAGAATCTAGCATAATAACCCGAAGCCCCTTTATACTTGGATATATGGTTCCCATGAAGTTGAGTTTTTTTATCCATATTAGCAAAACCTCCTCCTGAAAGTTTTTTTTCTACATTTTCAATCTTATATTCTGCAATCAGTTTTTCTCTTTGAGGTGCAGAAATATTAATATTAAAAAATTGTTCAAAATTTTTAAAAATATATTCAAAATCATTTAAAAAACGCTCGTATTTTAACATTAAAATATTATCCATTTTTTTAGCAGTAAGCAGATTGCGCAGTGGTTGATTAAAAATTTTAATCTGTCGTTGTATCTCCTCTTCTGTAGGTTGTTTATCATATCTTATAATAGAAGATGCAATACAATCTAAAGGATGCCTATATGTTGCAACCACATTTAATTCAAAACACATATTTCTTAAAGTATGTACTTTAAATATCTTTTTTTTAGGAAAAATCTCCCGTAGTAAATTATATACTAAAGTGCTGCCCGAACGAGGTGGACTGAATTGAGCAACCGCAAAGGGTTTAAGAGGTTTAAAAATCATTTTTCTTTTAATAAAGTCTGATACTCCAGGCATAATCATTGTTCCTTTTCTGAAGTTGCAGTTATTTTTAAAAAAGATATTTTTGTAAATTCAGTATTCTTTTTTTTGAGATATGTTTTTAGCTGTAAAATATTTTCCCCTGCAGAAGAAAATGTCGTTTCGATAATAAGATTATCTTCCGGTTGAATAATATTATAAAATTTTGCCCTTTTTATGGCATTTAATTTATAATTTTTATTATATATTTTGTTGTAAGCTACTAACACAAGTTGTATTTGACAGAAACCCGGAAAGATTGGTCTTTCTGGGAAATGTGCCGGAAAAAGAGAAAAATTGTGAGGTATTTTAACTGAAGCAGAAAAATCAGAATCTTTAAAATCAAAAGATTCAATCATATTTGCCAATTCATTTTTCACTTTACTTTGACTCATTATTTAAAATATCCGTGTTGGTTATTGTTAAGTTATACCCGAATCTGAAATTTTCATACCGGACTTTCATAGGAACAATTTTATTATCATATATTTTATGCTCATAATAAAATACAGATACCTCCGGATATTGTTTAATATAATAAAGCTTTTCTTTTAAAACAAACCTTTTAAGTTTTTTATTCCAGCCAAATTTTAAAACAGTTTTTCTCATCCCATTTTTCCAGGATAGAAGCATAAAATTTGAATTGTGCAAAAACTCTACCGGTTTCCCTTTTGGCATGAAAAAAATTAATTTTATATCATCCGCAATTTGGGCAACAGCTTTTTTTTCAGAGTTGATTTTTTTAGCTAAGTCGGGCATAACAAAAGATTTGATAATCCGATTATTACTTTCTTCAACCTCAAGCACTTTTATGCCTGTAGTTGTAAGAAGAGAAAGTGCGACAAATTGATCTGTCTGATTATATTTGCACAATCCTAACGCCGGTATCAAGTGACCATTTAAGTCTAAAACAGCCTTTTGGACAAATCCTAAACTTTCAGGATGACTCTTTTTATAAGCGTCATATAATTCTAAAGGTTTTGGAAACGCTTCAGAAGGTATCGGATAAACCGGCTTTTTAAAGCCGGTTACCGTGCATGAAGTTGTTAAATAAACCAGGGTGCAAATTGACGCTGTCAATATCCTGACTATACTTTGAACAAAGTTTTTATTTTGCATAATCAATGTGTCGTGTTTCACGAATAATCGATACTTTTATTTGACCAGGATAATTCATTTCATGTTCTATACGACTGCATATTTCTCTAGCAAGATTACTTGCTTCATTATCTGAAACCTTATCCGGCAATACAACAACTCTAATTTCGCGTCCTGCCTGCAGTGCATAACATGACTCAACACCGGTAAATTCATTTGCTATTTTTTCAAGCTGTTCAAGGCGTTTGAGATAAAGCTCTGTTGTTTCACTTCTCGCTCCAGGTCTTGAAGCACTAAGAGCATCACATACATTAACAAGAATAGCATACAGTGATTTCGGCTCTACTTCATTATGATGGGCTGCAACTGCATTTACAACTTCTTCAGTTTCTCCCTGTCTTCTAAGAACATCAGCTCCAATGATAGCGTGAGAGCCTTCTACTTCATGCGTTAAAGCTTTACCTATATCATGGAGTAAACCAATTCTTTTAGCAAGTTTTTCATCTAGATTTAATTCAGCAGCAATCATACCCATAAAATAGGCCGTTTCCATTGAATGTTTCAATACATTCTGAGAAAAGCTATAGCGATATTTTAATCTTCCTAATAATTTGATAATTTGAGGTTCAACACCTGTAATTCCAGTTTCAAGAACTGCAGCTTCACCTGTTTCAAATAACTCTTCTTCAATTTCTTTTTGCACTTTTTTCACAAGTTCTTCAACGCGTGTAGGGTGAATTCTACCGTCAGAAACAAGTTTCTCTATTAGACGCCTTGCAACTTCTTTTCTAATCGGGTCGAAACATGAAATTACAACTGCTTCCGGTGTGTCATCAATAAGAAGATTAACCCCAGTTGCAGCTTCAAGAGCTCGAATATTGCGTCCATCTCTTCCAATAATGCGACCTTTCATTTCATCATTAGGTAACTGAATTGTTGCAGTTGTTCTTTCATAAGTGCAATCAGCAGCATATCTCTGCATCGCATAAGCAATAATTTTCTGAGCCTCGCGTTCTGCTTTTTGCTTCGCTTCTTCTTGAATTCTGCGTATAAGCTGTCCTGACTCATTTACAAGTTCATCTTTTAGCTTAGAAAGCATCATTTTTTGTGCAGATTCTCTATCTAATTCAGCAATTCTCTGCAGTTCGTCAACTTGACGGGATATAAGTTTTTTTAATTCTATTTCTTTCAGTTGTACACGCTCTGATAGAGCTTTCTGTTCAGCTTCACGGCGTTCAAAGGCAGCCATTCTAGATTCTAAAGCATCTGCTTTTTTCTCCAAAGTGCTTTCTTTTTGAATTATTCTTTTTTCCAGGGTCAGCAGTTCTTGTTTTTTCCCTTTTATTTCTTCTTCTACCTGATCCCTTATTTTAATTTTTTCACTTTTAGCAGCAACTTTTGCTTCGCGTTTTATATGCTCAGCCTCTTTCATTGCTTCTTCTTTAATTTTTTGCGCAACAGTTGTAGCAGAAGCACTAAACAGCTTCTGTAGTATTACCATAATTACTATACCTATCGCCAATCCGACGATTGCCGCTATTATTATACTCATCATAATAAAAATCCTCCTTTTTTAATTAAATAATAAAATCTTCCCATTCTATTTATATTTCTCATAATATTTTACAAATGTTTAATGTCTTATTTTCCATAATCAGCATATCCATAAATATATCATGCGTTTCCCATGGAATATCTGACATTAACTGACATTCATATAACACACCGATTTTTATCCCGCAACTATCTGCAAGTAATCGGTCGTAATATCCGCCACCTCTTCCCAGACGCACCCCTTCCGGCGAAAACGCCAATCCGGGTATTAACCACAAATCAATAGCACTGTTTTGAACAGTATATGCATTCTGAGAAGGCTCAGGTATATTAAAAAGCCCGGGTTTTAATTGAGAAAAATCTGAAAAACTACTCATTTCATATCCAGATGAGGGCAGAGCCTCTCTTTTAAATCTGGGATAAAAAATTGAATAATTTTCGTCCAGAAGTTTTTCAGTCAACCTTAAAATAGATACTTCATTTTTTATCGGGAAATACAAACCAATAAATTTTGGTTTATATTCCTGAATAATACAGAAAATTCTGTCATTTATTAAAGTATCTTTTAATGCTTTTTCTTTATCTGTTAATTGTTTTAATTGTTTTTTTGATTCCTTTCTTATTTTTATTTTTATACTATTTTTATCAATATTCATTTACCAGTAGCATCCTTTCTAAGTTGCTCCCAATATTTTAATCGTTCAATAATTTTTATTTCATATCCTGAATTTGCAGGAAGGTAGTATTTTGCTGAAATGCCCAAATAATCCTGCACTGCAAATCTATTTTTTTCAGAATGCGGATAAATATAGCCGGCTCCGTGTCCCATCGCAGTAGCACCCTTATAATGGGCATCTCTAAGGTGCTTAGGGACAACTTGCATTCTTTTATTTTTTACATCGTTTAATGCAGCATCTATTGCCAGATATGATGCATTACTTTTAGGGGCAGTTGCACAATATGTAACTGCCTGAGCTAGTATAATCCTGGCTTCGGGCATTCCGACCATTTCTACTGCCTGCATTGCATTTACAGAAACTGTAATAGCGCGCGGATCTGCATTTCCGATATCTTCAGATGCAAAAATAGTTATTCGTCTTGCTATAAATCTAATATCTTCTCCTGCATACAGCATTTTTGCAAGCCAATATACAGCAGCATCCGGATCACTTCCGCGCATACTTTTTATAAATGCGCTAATTGTATCATAATGTTCATTTGAATCATAACCAACTTTTTTCTTTTGAATTGATTCCTCTGCAATTTTCAAAGATATATATTTTTTATTATCAACAGGAGATGTTGTCGTCATTGCAATATCCAACGCATTTAATGCCTTTCTTGCATCTCCATCGCATGCTTCTGCAAGGAAGATACAAGCTTCATTATCAAGAAGTACTGGAATATCTATAATTGCATTCATTACTTCTAATGCTCTGTTTAATAATATTTTTATATCAGCGTTAGTTAAAGGTTCAAGAATAAACACTAAAGATCGTGATAGAAGAGCTGGAACAATATAAAAGTTAGGATTATGAGTTGTTGCTCCAATTAATCTTATATTACCATTTTCCAGATCAGGTAATAAAACATCCTGTTGCGCTTTATTAAACCTGTGGATTTCATCAATAAATAAGATAGTCCTTCGGCCTGAAAGTTTACTGCGGGTAACAGCATAAGAAATTTCTTTTCTGATTTCACTGACAGTTGAGTTTATACCTGATAGTCTGATAAAAGCAGAGTCTGTTTTCAGAGCAATTAATTCAGCAAGACTTGTTTTTCCGGTTCCAGGAGGACCGGAAAGAATAATAGATGAAAATCTGTCGGCATCAATTGCACGACGCAAAAGTTTACCTTCAGCTAAAATATGTGATTGACCTACAAAATCATCAAACGACTTAGGGCGCATAAACGCAGCAAGTGGAATTTTACCTGAAACTGCAGATTCTTCTTTTGTTGATTGCTTTCTAAGGTTTCCATCAAAAAGATCGACCATTTGATTCTCCTTTTAACAGAAGGAATGAATCAAGGCTGGTATTATCTTCTTCCGGAACAGGTTTTTTCCTGTAACACCGCAAGTAAAACCTCTGGAAACTGGTAGCTGAAAGAGCGCGTACCAAATACATTATCATTTTTTTCCCGAGGCAATCTATATTTATACTGATTTTACAAATTGAAACATATTTAAAAGTCTTATTGACTTTTTCTTCAAAAAATGTTTGCAAATTATAAAATACAATCAAAATAACGAAAACTATTATTAGCCAACTCATTCCATTTTACCTTTATTGTAATAAAAAACTTGAGAATATCCGTCTCTAAAAACAAAAAAAGACTAAACTCCCACTCTTGAATATAATGCAATCATTCAATATTTAAAGTGCTTAATTAAAAATTTCAAAAAGAAAATATATTTCAATTAAACGAACCCTCATGATGCATTTTTAATTTCAATAATGTTATTTACAGTACATTAGGATTACCAATTGAATTGATTAGTAAGTATATTCTATACAGATAATAGGGCAATTATAAACATTCTTCACAGTTATCTCATTTTAAATACGAAATTACTAGAATAGCTTAAATTCTAATTTGTGCTGACTCTGAAGTATACAACATCACCATCTTTCATGATATAATCCTTGCCTTCTACCCGCATTTTTCCATTTTCTTTGGCAGCTTTTACAGAACCAAGTTCTTTTATAATTTCAAATGGAGTAATTTCAGCACGGATAAAACCTTTTTCAAAATCTGTATGAATAACTGCAGCTGCCTGAGGAGCCTTTGTCCCTTTTTTTATCGTCCAGGCTTTAGCTTCAATTTTACCTGCTGTAAAGTAAGAAATAAGATCAAGAAGTTTGTAGCACTCTTTTATTAATCTTTCAAGTCCTGATTCAGCAAGCCCCATTTCCTCTAAAAATTCAGAGCCTTCTTCTGGACTTAATGTTGAAATTTCCTGTTCAACTTTAGCACAAAAACAAATAACAGAATTTTTCTCCTTCTCAGCAAGTTCTCTAACTTTTCTCACATGGATATTATCCATCTCCTGTAGATCTTCTTCTCCAATATTCAGAGCATATATAACTTTTTTATTTGTCAGAAAACGATAAGATTTAATTTTAACTATATCATCATCACTTAACTCCATTGCTCTTACAGGAATTTCATTCTCCAGGTTTGTAAGAATTTTCTGCAATACACTTACTGTAGCCGCCATCTCTTTGTCAGAACGGGCTTTTTTTCCAGACTTAATGATTGCATTTTCCAGCATCTGAATATCAGCAAGCAACAATTCAGTATTAATTACGGAAATATCATCAATGGGGTCTATGCCACCGTGTACATGTGCAATATTGCTGTCATCAAAGCATCTTACGACATGAACAAGAGCATCTACATGATGAATATTGTCAAGAAATTGATTTCCTCTACCTTCTCCTTTTGATGCTCCTTTCACCAGACCTGCAATATCTACAAATTCTACTGTCGCGTAGATTTTTTTTTCTGAATTTTCGATTCCTGATAAAAAATCAACCCTGTTGTCTGGTACAGTAACAACCCCTACATTCGGTTCAATTGTACAGAACGGGTAATTTGCAGAATCAGCTTCGAGTCTAGTCAGCGCATTAAACAAGGTAGATTTACCGACATTTGGCAAACCTATTATACCGCAAGAAATTCCTGCCATAGAAAATACTCCTAATTATACATTATAAACAATTTTAAACTTTGTATTCCCAAAGACCATGTTTATTACAGAATTCACGAACAACCATACCTTTTTTGAGTTCTACAAAAAAAGCAGCTTCAGGAGAATCGCCAGGATTAAGATATTTTCTATTAACATAATCACCATTAATTATTTCAATCCAACAGATATAGTGTTCATTTTCCATTGGATGTAGTGTCGAACCAACCTTAACGGAGGTTCCTCCATCAATTTTTTCAACAACAGGAACATGTTTTTCCAGTGTGGCATCAGCCGTTTGCGGCTGCATTTCTACCATTGGAGCTCCACAGCACAGTAAACTGCCTTTTCCAGCAATTACGGATTCAGCAGTTAAACCACAACCCTCACATTTGTATATTTTACTTTTTTCAGTCATTTTAAATTACCTTTTTCAGTCTGTTTTCAGATTAAAAGTTTCAACCTGAATATATTTTTATTTTTTGTACCAAGTTCCATCTGGTTTTTGAAGCCAAATACCTTTTTTGGACTTTTCTGCTATTTTTATTGCTCTTCTATTCTCAACAATATTTAAACTTACGCCTGTTTTTCCGGCAAGCATTTTATAGACTTTTTTTCTATCACTATTTTCTTCTTCAATAACTTTTTTATCCGTATCTGAAATACCTTCATTTTTAATTTCCAAATAACCTTTGTTATTTTCACCTACAGCTAGTGTTTCTTTCAATTTATTAATCTTCGGCAATCTTGCTGCAAATCTATCTTTTATTCCAGCATTTACAGAAAAAACAAAAACTAAACAGAAACTCATGATTATAAATAGTTTATTCATTGTCTTTCTCCTTTTTTTGCGACTGACTTTTTTCTTTATTTTCTTCAGATACATCTGTCATTGTTTTATCCTGACTGTCAATATCATCAAAGAAATCATCAAGAGCTTTATCAACTTTAACATTAATATCAATCGTTATATGCATCGGTTTTACTTCCAATTCCACTTTATGAGTGGTTTCCACTTTATGTTCAGTATAACACCCTTGTATTAATACCAAAACAGTAAAAGTCAATATAGCACTAAATATATTTTTCATTTTCTCTCCTATTTATTGCGATTCATAAAAACAACATATAGAATTAATTTACAAAATCAATCTTAATATTATCTTTCCTCTTATTATATATATAAATAATAGTTAATAAAAACTGATATGCAACCAAAAAAAGGAGCTTTCCTGACAAAAAAGAGGAAAGCTCTATAATTTTACTTTGCGAATCAGAAGGATTTAAGAGGTAGAAAGTTAATAAAAATCATGGAGATCCGATTTCATAATGATTTTTTATTTCAGTAGGACTTAAAGCTCTTTTATAAACGGCTATTTCATCAATTATTCCAACAAATGGGTAAGAGTTATTACGATCTTCTCCGATTACAGTATCAGGAATACCACGAACAACAGTACCAGACCAATTTTTTGATGCGTCTAACTTTCCGTTGATATAAATACTTAGAGTTTTTCCGTTATAAACTCCCACAATGTAAGCCCAACTATTTTTAGGAATAGATGTTTTAGATGTAATACCTGTATAATCTTTATCAAACCTGCCGTTGTGCTCTTCTCCCGTCTGAATAAAAAATGTGAGTTTATTATTTCTCCATAAACGAACTAAAAACGGACCACCAGTCCTTGCTGTCCATTTTGTTATAATTCCGTGCTGACCAACTGAAGTAAAAGGTTTACACCAAATTTCTACTGTAAGTTGATCTGTTTTACCGAAATATTTGGAATCTTTAATAAGCACTTTTGATGCCCCATTAAAATATAGTCCTTTTTTCCCTTTCCATCTGCCAAAAAATCCCCATTCCGGCAGATGGCGTCCTGTAAGTTCTCCATCAGCTGAAGATGGAACAAAAAAACTTTCACTTTCGATTCCTATACTTTTATTTTCTAGTTTGTCGGTTTGATCTTGTTCAAAATTATAATATAACATTAACTCTCTATCAGCTCTTAAATTATTCGAGTAAGCTTTCCATCGTGCAAGTTTTGCGGCGACACGGGAGTTGCCGAGCTGAGGAAGGACTAATGCCGCTAATATCGCAATGATTGTCAAAACTGTTATAAGTTCAATCAGAGTAAAATTTCTTGATTCACATATATTTTGTATTCTGCTTTTTTCTGGTTTATTGTAAGTCATTTTATCTTCCCTTATATATTTTTTAACAACTACATTAGCATATACTTTACCTCATTATAACAAATATGAATTTTGATGTCAATATCTAAATTAGGATAATCAATGAAAAAATACAATTATTTTTATTTCCACTTGGTAAGCAGAACAAATACAGTAATAAAAAAAGCAATTACTGTTAAAGTCAAAAATATAGCAAGGAAAATTTTCCCGAATGGAATTTTGATTTGTTGTTTTTCTTTTTTCGGAGGTGGGACATAAGTTTTGCCGGTACGGGGATTTGCCCCGCAATTAAAACATACCTTAACATCGAGTTTGAGCAGTTCTCCGCATTGAATACATTTTAATTTTTTACTTAAAATCCCTGTTTTTACAATTTCTGGGATTTTTCTTTCATAAGATGATACATTTTTATTTTTTGATAAATTTTGATGTAACTCTTTATCTCTTTTCAGTTTTTGAACAGCAATTTTTTTTTCTTCGTGAATTGCATCTACTATTTGTGAAATTTCAAGCTTTTCAAATCCTGAATCTTCCTTTTCCTGTTGAACGCTCTCTTTTTTATCTTGCCTCTCAATTATTTTATTGTGTTCTCCAATTATAATGGATGCTCCACAATTATTACAAATAATCTTATCTCCAGATTTTTTGTTGATTAAAAGTATTGGAACTCCACAATTACAGGTTATCTTTGCAGACATAAAAAATCTCCCTATTGTTAGTCAAGAAACAGTTTTGAAAATTTTTCAGAAAATTCAGGTTTTGTTTCAACAGCAATTTTAGCATATTTCAATGCATCGGCATAATAACCATACCAATCTAAAAGTAATGCTAACGCAATATAGTCATTTGCTGCATCAGATACTATATCTGTTTTTTTTGATTCTGCAGCTCCGGTCATATTTAACCTTCGCTGAGCGAAAAAATCGATAAATCTTTCATATTGTACCATTGCCAGGTCTTCCCAGTCGTAATTTCTACCTTTTTTACTTTTTTTGGATTTTTTTATCCGTAAATGGTATTTATTCGCTAAATAGACAATACCTCTTATTTTCCTTGTTTTTTCAGGGTCTTTTTTCTTCTTGACAATAATACCCTCTGTGTAGGGCGTTCTTTCCATTATTCTGATTATGTAATGCTTAACTTTTTTGACCCCTTTTAACCTTTCACGCTCTTTTGCCGCTTCTTCCGGCGGTAGTGAATTAAAATAGTCATCTACTTCTGATTTAATATCATCAAATTCCAGAGATGCGGGGCGTGGACGGGCAGAATATTTATCCTTTCTTCCTTCAATAAAATCTTCTTCTGATATTTCCATTATACCTGTTTTAAGTTCAGCCTCTGGGGTTTTATTCAAAACATTGGATTCAAGTACTGGAGCATCGCTTGAATGTGTTATCAAAATATGCTCTAGACCCTGTTTATTTTTAAATCCGCTGTCTATCCATTTTCTCCATTTTTGAGAAAAAGGAATCCACGCATTTATCGCTGAGTTATTTTTAACTAATTTTACATTTCCATCAAAATTATCCAGGTAAAAATAAAGTTTGTATTTATCAGGAACACCTTTTGTTGTCAGAAGATCCTTTACAAACATAGCAATAGACGCTAAGGCCCATTCAGATGCTTTATATTTTTTTGCATTCATCATCTGGTCTGCATTATTCAAATCCGTTTTTGATAAATAGTTAATAATTTCATAATAGTCGCTGTTTGTTGGTGTTTCTTTCAGTATTTCTTCAGCTTTTTTCTTCCCATTTTCAATATCTTCAGCCAAATAATCCTGAATTACTTGATTAATACCAGCTATTAATTTGCCTTCATTTGCTGTTGGTTGTGCTTTTGCTTCAGTTACAATAACTTTTTTGCTTCCCGGTTGTATTTTAGAAACAAGAGGCGGAAGTGACGATTTATCTCCCTTGCCGTTTTGAATCCAGGTTTGCCATTTTGCAAATTTCCCTTTGAATGCCTTAATCCAACTCAACCCTTTCTGATTTGAAATTTTATTATTGTAATCTTTGAAATACGCATATAGATCTTCCGCTGAAATATTATGTTTAAGTCCTTGCAAGTAAAAGGTCATATCGGCAGCTGCCTGCCATTCTACTGTAAATTTGCCTGTATCTACTGACTCTTTCTTACTCTCTTCTGCTAGAACCTTAATTAATGTTACTGCCGGAGTCATTTCTGAATGTTCAGGAAGAAGTTCAAGAAGACCTGAACATCTATCCACAGCATCTTCTGTATCGGTTAAAATATATGAAAAAGCAAGAATCATATATATTTTTGCCAAATCTTCAGGTTGATTATCTTCATTAACTGCTTTTCCACAGGCTTGTGATATCTCCTGAATACTTCCTTTCCTGTATAAAGAGAGCAATTCCTCCGGTAAAGCAGAGAGCATAACTGAAATTATCATAGATAAACATATAATAAGAAGTATCTTATTCGCTTTTTGTCTCATTTTTCATTCTCCATTGTCATGTTGATACATAAACATTTATCATTAAATATTACCAGTTAAGTATAATATACGATTTGAAAAATTCAAGTATTTATCTGCCAGAGAGGAAAACATTAAAGCCCAGTTGGAATATCAATAAAAACAGTCTGAATATCAAATTGTTGTAGTAAATCATTTTGTATTGCTTTTACGCCCGGAACTTCTGTTTTATAATGTCCGCAGGAAATAACATTTATTCCAAGTTCTTTAATCAAATGCCATGATGAGTGCCCTACTTCGCCTGTAACGAGGCATTCCAGACCCGACGCTGCAGCTTCTTCAATCCCGTCAGATCCGGAACCTCCTGAAATTATACCAATTTTAGATACTATACGATTTTTACCATAAATTTTGAAAGTTGAATTTAACTTTTTCGCAAGTTCTTCGCCTAAAGTTGAAACTTGTAAAGAATCAATTTTACCTGCATAGCCAATATTTGTTCCACAATATGTTCCAAAGGAATAGCGTTGTTGCAAGCCGATCATATCTGCAATTAAAGCATTGTGCCCGAGAATTGGATGAGCATCTAAAGGAAGGTGAGCAGCATAGAGAGAAATATCATTTTGAAATAGAATTTTTAATAAATTGCCAAATCTGCCTGAAAAATACTTAATTCCTTTTCCCCAGCTAATTCCATGGTGTACAAAAATCATATCTGCTCCCATTGATGCTGCATCTTTAAAAAGCTCTTCTGAAGCATCAACTCCAAATCCAATTTTTTTTATCTCCTTTTTGCCTTCTACCTGTAAACCATTATTAGAATAATCTTCATTGAAATTATTCAGTTGCAGTCTTTCTTGCAAATATTTATCTATTTCCATTAAATATGCCATTTTTTATCTCCTGAAATCTAGCTGAATCTTAATTAATATAAAAATATCACTGAATTATTGCATTTACAATTAGGTTTCTTATTTTAGAACTCCATAAAATATCTTAAACTCCATCTATCTCCTTCTTAAATATTATATAATAAAATTATGATTTTTACTAAATTTATCAAATAGCATCATTGTATTTTTGAATAAATTCATAGTGGATTTAGCAGAAAGATAATCGCTTTAGCATTTTTTTACTTACGAATAAAAGTATTTTATAAAAAAAATAAAAAATTGCTTTTTTTTTCTAAAAAGCCTTGTAACAGTGTAAGGAATTTTATAAAATTATTAATAGGAAGTCAAATAAATGATGTTTTTTGCAACAGTAAATTTAAATAGGGGATGTTCGATATTTTCTGAATGTCTTATGGATGGGGTATGAAGATTTTTTTTGAAAAATATTTTTTAATTTTTTTAATACCGGTAATTTCACTTTCACTTTCTTTGTTGCTTACAAAGTTAGCAGTGATTTTTTTACCGAAACTTGGTTTTATTGATGAGCCAGGTGAAGAAAGAAGGATTCATAAAAAAGCAACACCAACTTCAGGTGGAATTGCTATTTTCGTAGCATTTTTTGTTGCATGGCTGATTTTTATTAAAGTAGGCATTACATTTTTTAAAACTAATTTTACAGAAATGGAACAGTTCTGGAAAATTTTCTTGCCTGGTTTGTTTCTTTTCTGCATTGGAGTAATTGATGACAGATATGCGATGAAAGCAAGGTATAAACTCTTTTTTCAAATATTGGTGGCTTCCTTTTGCTTTTATTTAGGTCTAAGAATTAATTCTCTATTAGGAATCGAACTAAATGGGCTCATGTCGTACATCTGCACAATTTTCTGGATTACAGCATTTATCAACGCTTTTAACTTGATTGATGGGATGGATGGATTGGCTGCTGGATTGGGGATTGTCTCTTCTTTAGCAATGGCATCAGTTTATTTATTTTCAAATTCTCCGGCAAATGTAGTGGTCATCATTTGCCTTGCTGCCGCTTGTCTCGGCTTTTTACGGTTTAACTTTCATCCTGCAAAAATATTTATGGGCGATTCTGGCAGTATGTTTATTGGGTATATTATTGCTGTTTTTGGAATTATTTCTTCTCAGAAAAGTGCAACTGTATCTTCAATTTTAATTCCTATGCTCGCTGCCGGTGTGCCTCTTTTTGATACTTTTCTTGCTGTCTGGCGCCGCTTTGTCAGAAAGTTAATAAAAGGTTCTTCCGGTGGTATTATGGGGGCTGATAGCGAACATCTTCACCACCGATTACTTAGAGACAACCACCAACACCAGGTAAAGACAGTCTTCTTGATTTACGGGTTAGCTGCATTTTTTGGAATTTTAGCTGTCATGACTATGTTTCTTAAAGGAAAAACACCGACACTTGCATTTATGATTACGATGCTTGCCATGGTTGTAATCATAAGAAGAATCGCAACTATTGAATTGTGGCACTCGGCTACTGTTATTGCATCTGGTTTAAACAAACCTAGGAAGAAGCTTTTTTTGGCACTGCTTCCAGCTTTTCTTGATTTTCAGATAATTGTCTTTGCTTTCATTCTTTCTCACATATTGTTTAATAGAAAGATAACTGAATTAATGATTATAAAGACAACGCAGAATTCACTTATTTTTACACTTGTGATAATTTTTTCATTCGTTATTTTTAAAGTATACCGCAGGCTTTGGATTAACGCTTCAGCTAATGATTATGCTCATCTTGTTGAAGTTCTGCTTGGCGCACATTGTGTTAACTTTTTTATTCTTCTATTTTTCAAATCGCTCCAGACTGATTTTTACATAGGAAAATACCTGTTTTTCTTTTTTTCATCTACAATGATATTACTTCTCGAACGAATGATGCTTTATTATATAAATTCTCATTTTACAAAACATATTCAGAGCCGCCATGAAAATCAAAAATTTCAAAAAGTGCTGCTGTTTGGAACAAATGGTAATGCAAAGTCTTATATACAGCAAGTGATGTATTGTAATTGTAAGCAAAAAGTTGAAATTAAAGGGCTTGTATCTGAAGATTCAATATTATGGAAACAATATATTCATGGTGTTAAAGTTTTAGGTAATATAAAAACAGTAATTTCAAAAAAACATGATATAGATTTTGAGAAAATTATTATTACTATTAATATTGATGAGGAAAAATTAAATGAAATTAAAATATTATGTATCCAAAATGGTATTAAACTTTCAAAATTTCTGGCAGAAGAAGAAACTTTAGTAGATTCTCCAGGATCATCAAAATACAATTCAGTACCATATCTTCCTATTACCGATGAAGGTATACATGGGGCAAAAGCCCAGATTGCGTAATTTGCTTCAAGCAGTTCTGCTGTGGAATAAAATAATTAATAAAAATCAAGGTTTATGAGAACTTAAGTGGCTTTTATTTTTTTTAACAATAATTGATATAACTTTTCATGTCTATAATTAAACCTAAATTCGCACTCTTTCAAGTGCAAATAAAAAGTACTTTTTTGAATTCCTCGAAACTTAGAAAGTCGTGTCTTTGGTAAGCCCTAAAAATTTTCTATTCCGTCAATATGTTTACGCCCATTTGCAAATTCATTTTTACTATGAATAATTCTGTGATGTTTTTATAGCCAGCATCGACCAACCCGTCATATGCCTTAAATCCATCTGTATAGATTTCAGATCTAGAGTTTACATGTTCTTTAATTATAGGCAAAAGTGTAGCTGCAGAACAAATTTTTACAATTTGGGTATACACTTTACCTTTTCGTTTTATGAGACCAAAAACAATATGTTTGTCTCGTGTACCACGATCATGTTTCCCGCGTACTCGTCGAGTTCCAAAGAAGCTTTCATCAATTTCGACTTCCCCTGTATCAAAGGGACTGTCTGCCTCGCAAAACTCAGCAATACGCTCTCTAACTCCTTTTTGAATCTTTATGATAGTACGGTGACTGACTCCTGTTAGAGACGCAATCTTTGTGCCTTTAATATCTAAAGCAAATAATCGAATTAACTCTCGGGATTTCTTCTCAGAAATTCGGGAAGGAACTATATATTTATTTTTGATCAAGTTAAGTTCTCATGAACCAAAATCAATATTAAGAGAATTAAGAAAAAATTACAGATTATATCTTTTAATTTTATAAATTAGT